>Ga0247806_10001092_pt1 | contig 13822 bp, 9 predicted proteins | sample UWRJL059202B1_FD_179935 | JGI IMG/M metagenome (GOLD analysis project Ga0247806, IMG submission 179935) | Plant litter microbial communities from Arlington Agricultural Research Station in Wisconsin, United States - UWRJ-L059-202B-1 | ecosystem: Environmental > Terrestrial > Plant litter >... | reverse complement strand
AAGATCGCTCCTGCAACGAAATATGGAGGGAAAATGGTCGTGTGCCATCCTGGGATAACAGACGTTGCAAAGTCCATAGATACAATTGTGTGTACCGAAAGTACCAGTGGTGTAGAGATACCCGCTAGAATTAAAGATACCGCTTCGAAACGCTGCCATGTTTTAACATTACCATTCCAGCCGAATGACAGGATGGTATATACTCTGCGTCTAACACCTGAGGCACGGTCACGAATGGTTGCGATATCCGGTAACAAACCTGTGTACCAGAATAACAAGGAAACAGAAAAGTAAGTGGAAATGGCAAACATATCCCAAACCAATGGTGAGTTAAAGTTAACCCATAAAGACCCAAATTGATTTGGCAATGGAAGTACCCAGTAAGCTAACCAAGGCCTACCCATGTGTGATACTACGTAAGTAGCTGCACAGATAACGGCAAAAATGGTCATTGCCTCTGCAGACCTGTTAATGGAATTCCTCCAGTTTTGACGGAAGAGTAATAATACCGCTGAAATTAGCGTTCCAGCGTGACCAATACCTACCCACCACACGAAACCGGTGATATCCCAGGCCCAGCCCACTGTTTTATTTAATCCCCATGCACCAATCCCTGTCCAGAAGGTGTAACCCACTGCAACTACCCATAGTAAGGCGCCGAGTGAAGCCACGATAAATCCTATCCACCAGGCCTTATTCGGCTTATTTTCTACCGGATTCAAAATATCACTCGTAATCTTTGCATACGTGATATCGTTACCGGTAATTAATGGTTCTCTTAATATTGATTCGTTATGTCCTGACATATTATCTTTTATTTAATATCAGCTTACGCTAGTATTGTACCTGTATTTCTAATTTTTGTCATATAACCGATCCCCGGTTGTACATTGATCTCTTCCAACACGTAATAAGTACGTTGGCTGCGTAATGCTTTAGAAACTTCTGATTCCGGATCGTTACCGTCACCAAATACAATAGCATTAGCCGGACATGCTTGCTGACAAGCCATTTGGATATCACCATCTTTCAATGGACGTTTATCCAATTTAGCCGCTAACTTACCACCTTGTATACGTTGAATACACATAGAGCATTTCTCCATTACCCCTCTTGAACGAGTAGTAACTTCAGGATTCAGAACTAACTGTGTAAATTCATTATTTAAATAGTTGTCAAAACGAGAATCATTCCAGTAGTTAAACCAGTTGAAACGACGCACTTTATATGGACAGTTGTTTGCACAGTAACGTGTACCTACACAACGGTTATATGCCATGTGATTTAAACCATCTGACGAGTGTACCGTTGCTAAAACCGGACAAACCGTTTCACAAGGGGCATGATCACAATGTTGACAAAGCATCGGTTGATTAACAACAGATACACGCTCTAAATCTTCCAGGTTAGCAATTTCTTTCTCTTCAGAAACACTTTTGCCACCATCATCAAAACTGTAGTAACGGTCAATGCGAATCCAGTGCATCTCTCTTCTTTTGCGAACCTCATCACGACCTACAACAGGAATGTTGTTTTCTACGTTACAAGCCACAATACAAGAGCCACAACCAGTACAAGCATTTAAATCAATTGCCATTACCCAGTTGTTTCCTGGTTTCTCAAATTTATCCCATAAATCGTAAGTTTTATGTTTAGCACCGTGGTTACCTGAACCAGCAGCAGGATCTTTCACAAATTCGATAAATGTAGCCTCACGAATAATGTTTCTACCTTCGAACGAGTGGTGTGTCTGTGTTTGCGCTAATTCATAAGTTGCGCCTGTTTTAGACAAACTTACCGTAGTAGCATATTGTTGCGTACCATTCACATAGGTAACAAAAGGGAAGGCATTTTTACCTACATTATCTCCTGCTTTACCCACTTTTGTACGGCCATAACCTAAAGCGATAGAAGCCGTTCCTTGTGCCTGACCAGGTTGAATTAAAACAGGCAATTCAATAGTATAACCGTTAGCAGCTTTCACTGAAACAACATCAAATTCTTTAAAGCCTAATTTTTCTGCAAATTTAGGGGCCACAGCTAAGTAGTTATCCCAGGTAACTTTACTTACAGGATCAGGTAATTCTTGCAGGAAGGCATTATTAGCATATTTGCCATCTCGCATAGGAACACTTTCGTAAACCTGTAATTCAATGTCTTTTGCTAATGCTTTACTGCTATTTAAGATAGATTGTGCAACCGAAGCCAATGATAGGCTAAAAGTATAAGCACCAGCCGCTTTTGGAGCTGCTGTTAACACACCCGTTTGCAACAAATCGTTCCATGTTTTACCAGTAACAGGCAGAATATTTTTCTCCCAGTTATTGCGAACATATTGGTAATAATCCTGAACAGGTGCGTTGGCCCAAACTAATAAGCTTTGTTCTGCCTGACGGGCATTAAATACCGGGTTAATTGTTGGCTGTATAATAGAGTAAGATCCTTCATATGTACTTGCATCACCCCATGACTCTAAATAGTTTAGGCTAGTGGCAACAACATCACACAATGCAGAAGTTTCATCTTTACGATCAGAGAAAGACACTTTCAACGCAACTTTAGCTAAAGCATCGTTAAATGCTTTTGTATTAATCGTATCGTAAGCAGGGTTTGTGTTAAGGAAGAAAACAGCAGCAACTTCGCCTCTGTCCATTTCTTTAACTAACTCAGCAAATTCAGCGTCATTACCTGCGTAACGTGTGCAAGGATTGTCTAAATCTATTGTTGTACCATAACTTCCAATGCTAGAGTTAATGGCATTTACTAATATCTGCGTAGAAACGTCATTAGAACCAGAAACCACTAATGATTTACCAGCATTCTGCAACAATTCTTTTGCAATTAATTTTAAAGCTTTTTCTACTGTCGTATTGTTTGGCAATACACCGCCTGCTAAAGTAGAACCTGTAACTGCATTATATAACGTAATTAAAGCAGGTCCTTCTTCTGACAATTTAATAGGTAAACGTGTATCAGCGTTTGAACCGGTAATGCTCATTCCAGCTTCGAACTGAAAATGTCTTGACATTTTTCCGCTAGCCAATGCCTTTGCATTTCTATTAGAAACATATTGCGAAGTAAACTCTTCTCCACTAATCCATGTTCCTAGAAAATCAGCACCGAAACTTACAATCAGGTCTGCCTTATCAAAATTGTATTTAGGCAGAACCGCTTTACCGAAGCTATTTTCATTTGCTTTTAAAATCCCTGTATAAGAAACGGCATCGTATTGCACATGTTTAGTATTCGGATTAGCTGCAATAAAATCAGCAACAACACTTTTCGTTGAAGGACTATTTACAGATGAAGAAACGATACGAATCTTCTTGCCCGTTGCTTTTGCTTTATTTAACTCTCCTTTTACAAACTCATCAACTTTAGTCCAAGTCGTTTCTTCGTTCTTTACTAGGGGAGCTTTTAGTTTTGATACATCGTATAAATCTAATACAGAAGCTTGTGCCTGTGCATCAGTTCCAAGTTTGAACGGTCCGGCATTCGGATTTGGTTCAATCTTGATTGGTCTTCCTTCCCTGGTTTTAACTAAAACACTTTGGCCATTAAATGTAGACACATAGTAATTAGGTACACCTGGAACAACCTCTTCAGGTTTAATTATATAAGGAATTGATTTATGAACAGGACCTGGCTGACAAGCAGCTAATGTTACCGCACCCAAACCAAAGCCAAGCGCTTTTAAAAAGTCGCGGCGAGGAGTTACGGTACTTAATCCTGCTTCATTTAAAACATCTTCTATTGGAAGGGGCTCAGCAAATTCGTTTTTGTTGTTTTCAACAAAATCCGGAGTCTTTTTATACTCTTCTAAGCCTTTCCAGTATTTTTTATTGCTTTCCATTTAAGCTTTATTACTGTTTATCGAACGTTCTATTCTTTACTAACTTTTATTAATAGTGACACTTACCACATTCAAGACCACCAAGGGCTGCAGGTGTGATTTTCTCACCTTTCTTGATTTTCTCATGTGCCTCGATGATTTTGGTATAAAATGCATTATCCTTAACATCAAGCTCAGTCGTCTTGTGGCAATTAATACACCACTTCATCGTCAACGGTGAATACTGGTAAACTTCTTCCATGGTATCTACTGGGCCGTGACATGCGAAACATACTGGTTCGTTTGGTTGTAATCCTTTTTCTTTACGGATAGCTTCCTCGCCTACCACAACGTGTTGTGAGTGATTGAAATAAGCAAAATCAGGTAAATTATGAACCCTAACCCATTCTACAGGTTTTTCTTTAGACTTATCATAAGTCATATGATCAGCATCATAACCTATAGCAGTATAGATTTTCTGAATCTCAGGAGAAATGTTTCCATCATGGTTATCTCTACCCTGCACATGCTTATGGCAGTTCATACACACGTTAAGTGATGGTATAGAAGCATTTTTAGATTTGAAAGCCCCAGAGTGACAGTATTGACAATCAATTTGGTTGATACCAGCGTGTAATTCGTGAGAGAATTTAATAGGCTGAACTGGTTGGTAACCAGTATGAACACCAGTATTCCACATACCCATCCATCCATATGACCCTAAGGTGATCACCAGACATAAAATAAAGAAGAAAATGAACTTCTTATTTTTAAATAGGCCCGCAACACCAGAGACAATAGATGTCCCAGTCGGCTCTACAACCACAACGCCTTGTTTTTGAAGGATCAAACGTTCCAACATTTTAATGGCCTTAGCCAAAATAACAAGTACAACAATGGAAATTAAGATGATTGCTAAAACACCCGCTAAAGAGAAGTTGGAAACTTCGTCAGAACCACCACCACCAGCGGTAGCAGCATCACCTTCTTTCTTAGGTTCACCTACTTTTACATAAGCAATAATGCTTTTGATTTGCTCAGGTGTAAGCGTAGGAAACGCAGTCATCTCTGCATTCGCGCTCCACTTAGAAGCTTCAACCGCCTCTTTATCTCCTGAAGCGATCAATGCAGGCGCATTGTTTATCCACTTCAACAAGAACTCCTCGCTTTTTGTTGGCACTATAGGTTGCAGTGCGGGTCCTGTCATGTCACGATCTAACGCATGACACGAAGTACACTTTTCCCTAAAAATTTTCCTTCCTTCGACAACATCTTGTGCCTGTGTACCAGAAACGATTAAAACAGATAGAGCCGTTAACATAAATGCCGACTTCCAAACTCTTCTAATGATCAATGAGATATCCCTCATAATGAGTATTTTATACAATTTTTTAAATTACTTAAAATTACAATCAATGTTTAACGACTTAGCTATACATCAAAAACGTGAACAAAAGTAAAGTTTATTAAGTTATCAATGACAAATTAATGACACCAAATACAATTTATAACCATTCTAAACAATCCCTTTACATGCCCAAAAAGACCATATATTAGCTATTTTATTCAATTCCAGCAGATCTCCATTTCAATAAAAAAGAGGAGTCATTTGGATATTTAAATTACATTTTTAATATCCAGGCGAAAATTAGGGGAGCAACAATTGTTGCATCAGATTCCACAATAAATTTAGGTGTATTGATATCTAGCTTACCCCATGTGATCTTCTCATTGGGCACAGCGCCGGAGTAGGATCCATAAGATGTAGTGGAGTCAGAAATTTGGCAGAAATAACTCCAAAATGGAATATTAGGCATTTCCATATCCTGGTAAAGCATTGGAACCACGCATATCGGAAAATCGCCTGCAATACCACCACCAATTTGAAAAAAGCCAATACCTTTTCCTTCACTATTGGCGATATACCAGTTTGCTAACCAACCCATGTATTCAATCCCACTTTTCATGGTCGTTGCAATTAATTCACCTTTCATCACATAAGAAGCAAAGATGTTACCCATAGTTGAATCTTCCCATCCAGGAACAACAATTGGTAAATTCTTTTCTGCCGCTGCTAACATCCAGGAATTTTTTGGATCGATCTCATAGTATTGTTCAAGAACACCACTTAACAGCATCTTGTACATAAACTCATGTGGAAAATAACGCTCTCCTGCTGTGTCTGCATCTTTCCAAAGCTTGTGTATATGTTTTTGTAACCTACGGAAAGCCTCTTCCTCAGGTATACAAGTGTCAGTAACCCTATTGTAATGGTTTTCTAAAAGATCCCATTCGTCCTGAGGGCTTAAATCTCTATAGTTTGGTACCCTTTTATAATGTGAGTGGGCAACAAGATTCATAATATCTTCCTCCAGATTGGCACCTGTACAGGAAATAATAGATACTTTGTCCTGACGAATCATCTCTGCTAATGAGATACCCAATTCTGCTGTACTCATCGCACCAGCAAGGGTAATCATCATTTTCCCACCCTCGTCTAAATGGGTTTCATATCCTTTTGCAGCATCCATCATGGCTGCAGAATTGAAGTGAAGGTAATTACCCTCCATGAATTGCGAAATAGGTCCTCTTGTGCTCATTTGTTTGTCTATAAAGGTGCAAAAATAGACAATTATTATCAAAACAGACAAAATCCTGATAAACTCGCTAAAGAAACCCTAGCATTTATTTACTTACTTGCTTTACATTTGAGCGATGAAATATTTTCCGGCATTTTTTCTGCTTCTACTCTGCAGTCTTTCTTCTTTTGGGCAAAAGAAATTAATCCAGCGTCTTTTATCAGATGACATGGATACTACGCGCCGTCCTAGTTTCATGCCGATACCGGTCGTTGGCTATAGCCAGGAAAATGGCTTCGAGTTTGGCCTCGGAACATTATACTCCACCTATATGGACCCTGCCGATCCGTTAAACCGCAGCAGTAATTTTTCCGCATTAGGGTCAATCACCACAAAAAAACAATATAATATCTCCCTGAAAAGTGACATCTATACCAAGGAAAATAAATACCATTTACTGGGAGAACTGAAGTTCAAAAGGACACCCTTTAATTATTATGGAATCGGTAATGAGACACTGGAGCGTAATGAGAACAAAGTCCTGGAAGAATTATTTAAAATCCAACTTGAAGCAGAGAAAGCGTTGATTCGCGATACCTATACAGGTGTATCTGTAGCCTTCGAAAGTTATCAATATACCGATCGTGGCGAGGGCGGAATATTCTCTTCTGATCCTAACCTGGTAGACAGAGAAGGTGGCCCCGTATTATTTCTAGGCGTATCACAAAGTTACGACACCAGGAATTCCAACAACTACCCTACTAAAGGATTTTTTGGTCGGGTAACCTATCAATATGCACCTAATCTGTTTTCAAAAAGCGACTACAGTGCCAGCCAGATCCGCGTAAAAGTAAGCAATTTCTTCCCTGTAGCTAAACGCCTTGTGCTTGGCGTAAATGGTATTTATTACACCATACAAGGCTCAAACACACCTTTCTACTTGCTCCCTCAAATGGGGAATGATGAAATGATGCGGGGTTATTACAGAGGCCGCTACCGTGACCAAAACCTCTTAACTGCCCAGGCAGAACTTAGGTATCGCTTTAGCAATCGGTTCGGATTGGTCGGCTTTGCTGGTGCAGGACGGGTATTCGAAAATGGCAACTTCTCCTTCCAGGGCATGAAGCCAAATTTCGGCGCCGGCGGAAGGTACTTCTACGATCCGGCAAAAGGATTAAGCATCAGATTGGATTACGGTGTCGGTGGAATGGATCCAAACGAAAAACGCCAGAGTGGCTTTTACATCAGTCTGGCGGAAGCTTTTTAACTTAACGAAGTTTATTAATACCTCAGCTTAAAGTGCTCTTTTGCCTGCCCTTTTTTAAAATATACCAGGCCAATCCAAAATAGGTCGACCGTAATGGTAACCTCCGGATGAGCCTTAATCTCTTCCCACGCTTCTTTCATGCCTTTACTCCAATAAATATCGTCAAAGATCAACAGGGAGTTTTCATGCACTTTTGGCAAACACCACTTAAAATAGTTCAATGTGGCTTCTTTACGGTGATTTCCATCAATATAAACAAAGTCTACCTTAGCTTGTTTTGCTAATACAGCGGGCAGCAACGTATCGAAGTTTCCCACTTGTAACGCCACATGGTTTAATTGCAGGTCTTTGAAATTTTTTGCAGCAACCGCAGCGGTTTGCGGACAGCCTTCAATGGTTAAAATATCGGCATCCGGACAAGCGTTAGCCAAATACGCCGTTGTTAACCCCAGGCAGGTGCCCAACTCAATCACCTGCTTCGGTTTATTCGCCTTAGCCAGGCGATAGATCAACTGCGCCAGTCGAGGACTTTTCAACGCATTTTTTGCTATTTGCTGAACCTTTTTACTTCTGTTCTTATTTAAGTGAGATCCAGCACCAAGGTCAGTAACCTGTATAACTGCATCGTCATGATAAAGTTTTTTTCGCTGTTCCTCGATAGCTTTGTAATCAGATTTTAAGTTAAAATCGTAAATTACCTCGTCAGCAAGCTTATAAACAAATGGAGAGTGCGTACCATGTCTGGTTTTAGCTGTGAAACGATGCCTTAGAAAATCAATAAAGAAATTAATATCCATATCGGCAAAAATAGACAAACGCACAATTGTAATTGCATATTATGGAAAATAGTACAGAAATAAGTGCCTTAGTTAGACTTCTTGATGATAGCGATCAGGAAGTCTTCCATCATGTAGAACAGCGTTTACTCGACTACGGACCAGCAGCCATTGCTCACCTGGAAAATGCGTGGGAGCAATCTTTAGACGTTTTATTACAGGAACGCATTGAGAATGTGGTTCACCGCATACAGTTTAATACCGTTAAAGAAGACCTTAAGCTGTGGCAGCTTAGCGGCGCCTTTGATTTGTTGCAGGGTGCAATGATCATTAACAGGTATCAATATCCCGACCTTGATGAGCAAAAGCTGGTTAACCAAATCGATGAAATTAAAAGAGAAATCTGGGCTGGCCTGCAACATGAAATGAGTTCTATTGAAAAGATTAAGTTAATCAACCACGTCTTTTACAATCAGTATGGTTTCAGCGGGAACGTAAAAAATCACCAGGACCCGCAGAATTCTTATATCAACCAGGTACTAGAAAGTAAAAAAGGCAATCAGATTTCTTTAGCAATAATTTATGCTACGGTAGCTCAGAAGCTCGATATCCCAGTATATGGCGTAAACCTACCCCAACACTTTATCCTTGGTTACCTTGATGAAGGAAAACAAGAACAGGATTATAGTGTATTATTTTATATTAATGCCTTTAATAAAGGGGCCATTTTCGGAAAGCATGACGTTGATCAATTTCTGCGCCAGCTTAACCTGGAACCGCAACCGGGTTATTACACGCCTTGTAGCAATGCAGAAATCATTGGAAGAATTATTCGCAACTTAATATCAGCCTATAGCCACCTCGGATCTATAGAAAAAGTAGAAGAGTTAAAGGAACTGCAAGATATATTAAACAACCGTTAAAGGAGTTTATTCATCTGCATCCAGTTGCGAAGTCTTTCAAACCATTGATCGGCGGTCGACTTGTTGTTTAAGCCAAATCCATGTCCGCCATTTTGATAAACATGCAACTCTACCGGCACTTTGTGTTCAACAAGCCGCTGCGCATAAAGCATACTATTTTGTGCTGCTACACCACTGTCATCCGCGGCATGCACTAGGAAAGCCGTTGGCGTTTGTGCATCAATGTGTTTTTCGTTAGAAAAGTAGGCCTTTTGTTCTTCGGACGCGGCTTTTCCCAACAAGTTAGTGGAAGTTCCAAGATGTGGATACGCCGATAAAGAAATCACCGGATAGATCAGAATAGAAAATGCCGGTCTGATTTTAGCCGTTTGATCAGCAATTTTCAAGGTATTATATCGGACAGACAGCGTAGAAGCCAGGTGACCACCAGCAGAGAAACCCATCACCCCAATTTTGTCAGGATTAATGTTCCACTGTTTTGCATTCTTTTGCAACAGGTACATGGCTTGCTGTGCATCCTGTAAAGGCCCTATAGATTTATCTTTCATAATCTGATCATCAGGCAACCTATATTTCAGCACAAAAGCGGCTACGCCAATTTTATTGAATTCTTTCGCTACCTGGTCACCTTCGTGATTAATTGCCAGAATACCATAACCACCACCCGGGCAAATCAAAACGGCAGTACCCGTAGCCTTTCCTTTCTCTGGAAGATATACGGTGACTGTAGGTACCGAAACTTTACTTACCCTGATCACGCCATCATTGCCACTTACAGCAAGTTCCTGATAAGTGGAAGGCGTAGGTTTAGCCCCCGGAATCGGCCCACTATAAATTGGAACAACCTCCTGAGCAACCACTGGCCCGGTTAATATCGCTAGCAAGATCAGGGTAAAATTAAGCTTCATCATTAAACTCCATTAAATATGCTTTCAAAAAATCATTCAGTTCACCATCCAGTACCCCCTGGGCATTCGATGTTTCATAATTTGTTCTTAAATCTTTCACCAGTTTATAAGGATGCAGCACGTAATTACGAATCTGCGACCCCCACTCTATTTTCATTTTAGAACCTTCCACTGCTGCCGAAGCCTCCATACGTTTACGCATCTCTGCCTCGTATAATTGCGACTTCAATAACCGCAGTGCATTCTCCTTATTTTGCAATTGCGAACGCGATTCCTGATTTTTTATCACAATACCTGATGGTTTGTGATATAAACGGACTGCGGTCTCCACCTTGTTTACATTTTGTCCGCCGGCGCCACCAGAACGGAAAGTCTCAAACTCAATTTCTGAATCCTTCACTTCAATTTCAATCGTGTCATCTACCAACGGGTAAACATATACCGATGCAAAAGAGGTATGGCGACGTGCGTTAGAGTCAAATGGTGAAATCCGCACCAAACGATGCACCCCATTCTCCCCTTTGAGATAGCCATAGGAAAAGTCGCCTGCAAATTGTAGCGTAACAGATTTTACACCTGTAACCTCTCCTTCCTGGAAATCCTGCTCAGTCACTTTATAACCGTTTTTCTCTCCCCACATAATGTACATCCGCATCAGCATTGCTGCCCAGTCGCAACTCTCAGTGCCGCCCGCTCCTGCAGTGATCTGCATCACCGCACTAAGCTGGTCTTCCTTGCTGCTCAACATGTTTTTTAACTCCAGGCTTTCTACTGTAGCTAAACATGTCTCATACTGCTCCTGCATTTCCTCCGCTGTGGCATCAGCGGCAAGCAGAAACTCAAAAAGCACCTCCGTATCTTCGAGCTCGCTTTTTGCCGCCTGCCAGGCATCCGTCCAAACTTTCTTTGAGTTTAATGCTGCCAAATGTTTCTCTGCCTTTTTGGGATCATCCCAAAAATCGGGTTGCATAGTCATCTGCTGCGCAACATAAATATCCTCTAGTCGTGTTTCGACGTCAAAGATGCCTCCTCAGCGACGCTACTCTGTCCCTTAAATCCTGTATGTCTTCCTTAGTCATAACACAAATATAGAATAATTACCGACTGCCAATCAAAATCAACTGCATAAATCCCTGCTTTGATTTTTACAAATAAAATAAACCATTACATTTACATTAAACACTAATATTATGCTACCATCAATTAATTTTACGGAAACCAAAGCCTATAAATACCTGGCTGATCACTTTATCAATATCAACGAGAAAAGTTTGAAAGATCTTTTCAGCGAAGATCCGGAACGATTCGAGAAATTCTCTGTCATTTTCGACGATATGCTGTTGGATTATTCGAAAAACAGAATTGACGATACAACCATTGCACTGCTGGTACAACTGGCAAAGGAATGTAAACTTGATGAAGCCATAAAAGCCATGTTTAGTGGCGATATTATCAACCAAACTGAAGGCCGACCTGTGTTACACATCGCATTGAGAAACCAAAGCGAGAAAAGCATCCTCGTTGATGGCAAAAACGTCATGCCTGATGTGAATAAGGTGTTGGCTAAAATGGAAAAGTTCAGTGAGTCTATCATCTCAGGAGAATGGAAAGGGCATACCGGCAAAGCCATTACCGATGTAGTGAACATCGGAATCGGTGGATCTGACCTTGGTCCGGTGATGGTTACGGAAGCATTAAAAGCTTACAAAAACCACTTAAACCTTCATTTCGTATCTAATATTGACGGTACACATATCGTTGAAACCCTAAAAACTTTAGATCCCGAAACTACCCTGTTTTTAGTGGCTTCGAAAACCTTTACTACGCAGGAAACCATGACCAATGCCAATACGGCAAGAGAATGGTTTCTAAACAGCGGTGCAGATACAGCTGCTATTGCCAAACATTTCGCCGCACTGTCTACCAATGCAAAAGATGTATCCGCTTTTGGAATTGACACAGAAAACATGTTTGAGTTTTGGGACTGGGTTGGTGGCCGTTACTCCCTGTGGAGTGCCATTGGTTTACCCATTGCCTTAAGTATTGGCTTTGACAACTTTAAACAGCTTCTGGCGGGTGCACATGCTGCAGATAATCATTTTGAGACTACACCTTTCGAAAGCAACGTGCCAGTCATTATGGCTTTAGTAGGCATCTGGTACATCAACTTCTTCGATGCAGAAACGCAGGCTATCCTGCCTTACGACCAGTACATGCACCGTTTCGCCGCTTACTTTCAACAAGGTGACATGGAGAGCAATGGTAAACATGTAGACCGCAATGGGGAAGAAATTACTTATGAAACTGGCCCAATCATCTGGGGTGAACCAGGTACCAACGGACAACATGCTTTCTACCAGCTTATCCACCAGGGTACGCGTTTAGTTCCTTGTGATTTTATAGCACCTGCCCAGAGCTTGAATCCTATAGGCGATCACCATCCTATTTTATTGTCTAACTTCTTTGCCCAGACTGAAGCCCTGATGAACGGTAAAACACTGGATCAGGTAAACGACGAACTTCAGAAAGACGGGAAATCACAAGAGGAAATGGCAAAGATTGCGCCTTTCAAAGTCTTCGAAGGCAATAGACCAACCAACTCTATTTTACTAAAACGTGTAACACCATACAGTCTTGGAAGTCTAATAGCCATTTACGAACATAAAATATTTGTACAGGGCATCATTTGGAACATCTTCAGCGGGGAGTTGAGCTAGGTAAACAACTGGCTAAAAGCATTCTTCCCGAACTTAAAGATGACCAGCCGGTAAACAGCCATGATGCCTCTACCAATGGATTAATCAATCAATATAAAACCTGGAAATAATAAAAACAACCTAATATCTAAACTAACACTATGAAAAAAACGCTCCTTTTAACGACGTTCATTTCCGGTATGTTCCTTAGTGCAATCGCACAACAGGTCAAATTTACCGAATTCGATTTGGACAATGGCTTACATGTTATTTTACACCAGGACAGAACAGCACCAGTAGTTGCTGTTTCCGTGATGTATCATGTAGGCTCTAAAGATGAAGAAACCGAAAGAACTGGCTTTGCCCACTTCTTTGAACACCTATTATTTGAAGGTAGTGACAACATGAAACGTGGAGAGTTCATGAAAATCGTGAGCAGCAATGGTGGCCAGAATAACGCCAACACCTCTCAGGATAGAACTTTCTATTACAACATCTTCCCTTCAAATCAATTGGATCTAGGGTTATGGCTGGAAAGTGAACGGATGTTACACCCAAAGATTGATGAAGTTGGTGTAAAAACTCAGAATGAAGTCGTTAAAGAAGAGAAAAGACTCCGCGTAGACAACTCTCCTTATGGTAAATTCGCTGAAAACATCTTTAGACATTTGTTTGACGGCCATCCTTACCGCTGGCAGCCAATCGGCTCTATGGAGCACCTGGATGCCGCTAAATTAAGTGAGTTTCTAGCCTTTTTCAAGAAGTATTATGCACCGAACAATGCCGTGTTAACCATTGCTGGCGACATTGATATCGATAAAACAAAATTACAGGTTAAAAA
>Ga0247806_10001091_pt1 | contig 13837 bp, 24 predicted proteins | sample UWRJL059202B1_FD_179935 | JGI IMG/M metagenome (GOLD analysis project Ga0247806, IMG submission 179935) | Plant litter microbial communities from Arlington Agricultural Research Station in Wisconsin, United States - UWRJ-L059-202B-1 | ecosystem: Environmental > Terrestrial > Plant litter >... | reverse complement strand
AAATGACATAACGCTAGTTGAAATATTCCCCGAAGATTTGCCTCTAACCAAAGCAGTCTTTACAAGTATAGGAGTCAGGTTGTAAAATTTGGTGTAAAAATTATATACATGGAAGACAATTCCGATAGTCACGACGAGAACAAGTTAGACGAAACTTTCGAGTTTCCAGAAGTTGTTCTAAATCAAATCAGCGAATGCACGCCGGAAGGTTTTCTACTTTTCACCATTAGTGAACATGGGGAAGTAGAACTCTTTAGCCGCTCTGGAACAGATATAGTTGAGAGTGGACTAAGAGTTAAAGCACTTAAAATTCTAGGTGCTTTAAGTATGATGGAAGATAATGAGATTGCCTCAAGTATCTTTCAACAAAGGGGGAATCCTAATCAGATTAGGCCCACCGACGAAGGTTCTGACGAAGATTCAGAATAAATAAAGTTAAACTTTAATCAAAGTTAATAGACTCCATTCGGCGTCTAAGGGAAAATAAATGCAAAAATCTATAATTCATTCTCTAGAGCTAGAGAAATATTTGCTTGCTGGCCTATTAAGGCATCCAGAAGCATTTTCAGACATTGACGGAACAGTTGACGAAAACGATTTCGTTAATAATCTACACAAAACTATCTTCGGTATTATCCGTCAGACATTAAGAGCCGGAGAAAAGGTAGAGAAAGTATTGATAGCTCAAAAAATTAATATTTTAAATCTATCATTTGAAGATAAAGTTAGTGATATTCTAGGGTATCTAACTGATTTATCTCTAATTCAAATCAACTCGAATGCTATCGAAGATATCGCCAGCGAATTGAAATTATATACTCTAAGGAGAGAGCGCGGAGAAACTGGCCTACGATTGTATGATGCTATGGCTAAAATGGGATCAGAAACAGATCATAACAAAATTGTTTCTATCTGTGACGCCATTTATAACGACAAAATTTCTCTATGGAGTAATGTAAATAATGACGTTGAGGATGTTTGCGGAGATTTATCTGATCTTCTTTATAGGAAAGGCTTAACTCCCGGTATTGAGATTGGGCTAAGAGGTCCGCACAATATGCTTCATAATATGTATGGCTCTATCCTTAGACCATCCAACATTTCTGTTATCTGCGCCCGAGCAAAAGCTGGTAAAACTACATTCTTAACTGATTTCACTTATAGGGCCTCCAAGATGAATGGTAATATTCCCATTCTTCATATCGACATGGGAGAAATGAGTAAGGAAGAGTTACAGCTAAGATTAGCAGCTAATCTATCTGGAGTTCCTTTAGGTTACATTGAAGATGGAACTTATATCCGTGATAAGGGAATGACCGCAGCAATCGAATCTATCAAAGAGGAGATTAAAGATAGGAGATTTTTCTATCTAAATGCGGCTGGTAGATCAGTTGAGGATATTATTTCGTCAATTAGAAGATGGTATCTTTCAAAAGTTGGCCGTGGCAACATGGCTATCGTCTGTTTGGATTATCTTAAAGCGCATTCTGATTTTAACTCAGCTAATAAGGCTGAGTGGGAAAGAATGGGACTACTTATCACTAAGCTAAAAGACTTTTTAAGTTCCGAAGTTAAACTACCACTACTAACTGCCGTTCAGGGAAACCGTTCCGGTATTATTGGTAATAAGAATTCTTCTGAAATTGTAGAAGATGAAAGCATTATTTCTGGTGGTGATAGGGTAACGATGTATTCCAGTCATGTATTTATCTTTAGAAAAAAGACTCAAGACGAATATAAAGACGAAGGCGGTAAATATGGAACGCATATTCTTAAGCCATTAGTAACTAGACATTTAGGTAAAGACGTTAAGCGTGCTCTATCTAGAGTTCAAGTCGGTGATAGATACAGAGAGAATTATCTTAACTTCATCGTAGAAAACTTTAGAGTTGGTGAACTTGGCGATTTCCGTCAGCAGGCGGAAGCCTTTCAAAAAATGTCGATTAGACAAAAACCTCAAGACGTATCTATTTAATATGAGTAATGTAAAGCAAGTGTTAGAAAATCTTGGCTATAAATTAGTTCAAGACGGTCTTTATTATTATCGGACCAAACCATTATATCGTTCATCAGGGAATGCAACTTCTCTCCGTATCTCTAAAAAAAGCGGGTGGTTTGTGGATTTCTCTTCTAATGATAGCGGCCCATTGCACGCCTTAGTTCAGCTAACTTTAAATATTAAAGATGCAGCAGAAGCTAAGAAGTGGTTAAGGGATCACGAATTTGATGATTCCGTAAGAGTTCAAGAGAAGCCAATGGTAACTAGCAGTAAAGTTTATCCCACTGATCTTTTAGAAAAACTAATTAAAAATGATTCTTACTGGAATGACAGGAAAATTCCTTCTAGCGTCTTAGAAAAATATAAAGGAGGCGTTTCTGTCTCTGGATCAATGGCCGCTAGATATGTATTTCCTATCTTCGATGATAACGATAGAATCGTAGGATTTGCGGGTAGAGATATTACCGGGAAGAATACGTCTAAGTGGATTCTAGTTGGCGAAAAAAAGAATTGGAATTTTCCAGTTCAAAACCATCAGAATATTATAGATAGAAAAGAGGTCATTTTGGTCGAGAGTATTGGGGATATGCTTACTTTAGATAGAGCAGGTTTTCCAAATGCTTTATGTTTATTTGGTGTAAATATATCAGATAAGATCATTTCGACCCTTGTGCGTTTAAATCCATCAAAAATCATTGTAGCTACGAACAACGACGCCGATAATAACGACGTTGGAAATAAGGCTGCGGTTAAAATCAAGGAAAGACTAAATAGTTTTTTTGAGGAAAGCAAAGTCATTATCAGCTTGCCAAAACATAGAAATGACTTCGGAGATATGATCGACGAGGAAATTCAAGCTTGGTACGAACAAACATTTGAGATTGAAACCGAGGGCAAACTCTCTATATAAAAGCATGATTATTGTCGATGTAGAAACTACGGGCGTATCAGCAGAGAAAAACTGCATCGTCAGTATTGGTGCCGTAGATTACGATTCAGATAGAGAGTTCTATCAAGAGTGTATTATTTATCCCGAATCCGAAGTAACTCCAATCGCATTGGAAATCAATGGATTCACGGAAGATGACATTAGAAATTCTCAAAAACCCGAAGCGAAAGAAGCTTATGGCATGTTTGAAGAGTGGTCGTTAAGCCTTTATCCTGAAAATAAAGATAAACCAGTCTTAGCTGGACATAACGTAGGTCATTTTGACATTCTATTTCTAGAGAAAGAAAATAGTAGAATTCTTTCTGAACGTAAATTTCCGTTCTCTTATAGAACGGTTGACTCTCATACTCTAGGAGTATTGAGATTTGGTAAGTCTCTAACTTTAGATGGCTTACTAGAAGCTTGTGGTCTATCTCCAGAACCAAAACCCCACAACGCTCTTACAGGCGCAAAGTCATGTAAGGAAGCCCTAAAGAGCATTTTTGCTCATTACCTAAATAAATAATGGAATATAAAATCAGTCAGTCACTAATCAGCGAAGTAAACATGCTTCTAGGTAAAGGCGTAGCGCCTTCATCTATCAAGAAGGTTATCGCTAAAAAGATTGGTTGTAAGAAAACTAAGTCTAATCAGCTTTTTAATGAGATTGTTAATGGAGAAGTAGCCCAAGATACTCAGCAAGAAAGTTGGTCAGATAGTATTACTTCCTCTGATGCGCCATATCTGAATAAAGATACTGGGCAGTATATCGTCTTCATTAAGGCTATTGGTAGAAATGTTGTAGTTCCCAAAGATCAGCATACAGCAATTCTTAAAATGTATTCTAATTGGGATGGAGAAGAGAGAAGTATCTCTGAAATTTGCCGTGTGATTAAGTGGCCTAGACCAGTCTTAACCGAATATCTAAATAAATTCGGGATCAAACACGATAGCTTACCAATTACCGACGAAGAATTTCAAGAGAAAAGCGAAGATCAAATAGTATCTGATCTTTTAGAAGCTAAAAAATTCTCGGTATATCAAAACTTTGAAAAGAAGTCTTGGAATAAGACTATAGAAGATGCTAAGAAGTGGAGGGATTTCGAGTATAAAAACTACGAGCCTTTCTTAAGATTCTTAGAGAATTTTGAGCCCACTCCTATTACCCCAATTAAATCTAAGTATGATAATACTGGAGGGGATAAAGTATTCCTAGTAGGACTAAGTGATATTCACTTTGGCGGTCACGTTGATGGAAGATACATTTATAATAAGAACATTAATAACGGAGACTGGTCTATTAGCGATACTTGTAAAGCTGTAGAAGCGTATAGCGAGCAAATCTATCAGACCGTTTCATCAAGAAAGTATAAATTTGATAAGGCTGTAATTTGTATCCTAGGTGATCTAATTCATTCGACTACAGGATTTACTGAAAAAGGAACTGAAATTGAAGCTTATCCTTTAGGAGAAAAGCAGTATGACGATGCACTTGAATCAATGATTTTATTCATCTCTAAGATGATTGAGATTTTTAATAAATGCGACGTTTATGCTGTTAGTGGAAACCACTCGTTACTAGATAATCTTCTTGTTAGAAGTTTAGCTATTTACTTTAGGAATGACTCCAGAGTTAAGTTTGAGGTTACAGACGCTAGGTTCCTATCATTTAAAGTATATGATACAGTATTCCTAACAGAGCACGGCGCGTCGGCTTATTATAAGTCTAAAGTTCCTCGTGGAGGGAAGCCTCTAGAAGCTTACATCCAACAGTTATTCTTAGCTAAACCTGAGTTACTAATCGGATCAAATAGTAGAGTATTCCTAATGGGTGATATTCACACTTTTAAAGCCGAAGAATTAGGTTATATGGAAAGATATGTATTCGGAACATTGTCTGGAAATGATAAGTACGCCGATCACAATAACTGGACAAACAGACCTAGGCAAAACTGCCTAGTAGTTGGTAAAAACGGAGTTGAAGAAATCCTTAACTTCTATTTAAAATAATATGAAAAAATTAACTTATAAACTCGCTATCATTGACGGGAATGTTTTAACTCAAGATAAATCCGGAGGTTTACCTAACTTTAAGGTAAACTTAAATGATCTTGGAAGCTTTATTGATCTAGATGGAGAGACAGATAAAGAAGTTTTAAAAAAATTTCTTATTAATTGTCTAGCTGTTTACGAAGCTCATAGGTCTAAGGGGGAGGGAGAAGACTGGTCTAGCTCCTTTGATGTTAAAATCGGTAAATTAAATAAGTTCGTAGATTCATTATAATGGCATCTAAGCTAAGACTATCAGCTTCTAGAATCAAGACTTATGAGAACTGCTCTTGGCTATATTACTGCAACTATATCCTCAAGCTCCCACAATCCTCTAATGATGGGAGCAACAGAGGGGACACCGTTCACCGAGTATTAGAATGTTTAGCTAAAACTCATAGAAGAGAATTAGTTAAAAGCTTACTAGAAGATATTTATAGTTCCCCCGCTATAAATAGAATGGTTAAAATCATTGCCAAAAAGAATAGGGTCGCTGATAAAACTAATCTAGAAACTATTTATAAGTTTCTTTATACGGGGTTAAAGGCAGACTTCTACTCTGATGCAGAAGGCGGGCTAATTCAGCCTCCTGAATATGCATTTGACATTGGCGATCCAGAAATAGATGGATATAATGCCATTGGCTTCATTGATAAGTATATTGTATTCCCTGATAAGAAATTCATATCAATCGTCGATTACAAGACAAGCAAAACTGCTTTTTCTAAGGCCGAATTAGAAAATAATGTTCAGGCGATGATGTATTCTTTGGCCCTTCATAAGAAATATCCAGAATTTGATTCTAGTGTAAGATTCTTATTCCTAAAGTTTCCCAAGAATCCTATTAGAGATACTTCATACAATAAGAAACAATTAGCAGGATTTGAAGAGTATCTTCGTTCGGTTTACGCCGAAATGTCAAAATTCGATTATAATGCAGCTCAATCCAATTATGCCTATGAAGGAGGATTCAGTAAATCTTGGCTTTGTGGAAAAGCAGTTTATCCGGGACAATTAAAAGAGGACGGCGTTACACCCCATTGGTATTGCTCTCATAAATTCCCCTATACGTACTACGCCATAGTGGACGAGTTTGGAAATAACTTAAGGACGGCGCTTAAAGTAAGTGACTTAAACGCAAAAGCGGGCGAATCCGTAATGAAGAAGCATTATCCGGGATGTAAATTCTGGGAGAAAAAACTTAAATTCAAATAGTAGAAAGAATTTCCTTGACATTGAAGGAAGTCTGTAGTAGATTTGACCCATACACAAAATATGGGTCTTTTTCTTTAAATCGACTCGGGCAATAAAAAAGTTGCCAATTCATGTAGATTGTGTAAATTATACGAGACGTTGAGACGGAACTTTAAATGATCGACGGGACAACCTTCTTAGAAGGATAACCCTCGAAATAGGCTAGCAAAGACTTCTACTCAAACGTACATTAAACCCAAACAAACTAGCCTATACTTTCCCTTATGACATTGATAAGGCAGCAGTGCCGTGATATTGTAGATTACCTAAAAAGAAACGGTAAAGTAAAACTCAAAAACAATTTATACGGAGATAATCTTAGCAATTCTGAACTATTAGGAAATATATATCTAGTAGGTTTAGACGTGACTCTTAGGGTAGATAATTATAAATACTTTAGCGTTTACGCTTCTGAGCTTTCCTTCCTTGAAAGGATTTACATTTGGGATTACCTCAGACTTTGGATTAAAAACGTAGAAGCAATTCGAGAACATAATATTTTTGCATGATTTACTACGCTCTAACTTATATTTTTACTCTATACTGGGCTTTATTTATTTTTGCTAGATATTGGAGTAGGGCAGACTCCATAGACTATCTAATTCCAAGCCTTATGGTTTTTTCAGGGTTAGTGTTTACTTTTATGCCAATTTTAGTCCCTAGTAAAGAAAATTTTAAGATTCCTGTTAAGACTAAGTACTTAAACTTTACTAATACGTTCTATCAGGATAAGCCAGCTATGCTTATCAGTGGCGTCAAAACTTCAGTATTCATTACTGATGAAGAAGTCGTTAAACGTATTAATGCTCGCGATACAAATTTAAAATTTTTCATCTTCGATATCGTAAGTCTATCTAATAATAGTTCGGTGAGACAAATAGTTGTTGAAAAATAATTGTTCACAGCTATATAAATCAGTGTAAAGAGAAAGCAGACAATGAGTATCAACCAATACAATCCATTTACAATTAGCGGGGAATATAATCGCCCCGAGCAGAATGGTTGTGTCTGGACCCATAAAGCAGGAGATAGAGTAATTATGGGGGTTTCGATTTTTTAATTTAGTTTTAAACTACTAAGTTACTTGACCGAAGCCAAAAAAGCTTCGGTTTTTTTATTGTTTAAATTTTAGTGTTAGTAAAATATTTAAGGTTCTAAGTCGGGAGGGGTACCTGAAACTCCGAAACGCTCCACATAAAATCCAGTGGCTTACTAAAAAAGAATTTTCGTAATGGTGTTTTGTAAAAGTAAAACACATAATGTTAGGGCAATGGTAGAAGAAGCAAAGGTTAATTCGGAAAGCGTTCTTCGGTAGTTGCCTTAACATTTTAATTTAAGCGCGTAGTTCAGAAAAGTTGAATACTCTGATTTCCACCGGAGAGTTATCTGTCGAGCCAGATCGCGCTTTTCATTTATGTCAGTTTCGTATAGTGGAAATATACTAGCTTGCCAAGCTAATTACGCGAGTTCGATTCTCGCAACTGACTCCAATTTTCCCAAACATTTTCCTTGACAGCATTAACTGTCTGTGTTAAGCTTTGAAACAATGCAAGTCGAATTTCGAGACATTTATACAATCAGAAACGGTGAAGTTTTCCGCTACGCAAAAAAGTGGTGGATCATGGACCTTCTAGAGATTTATAAAGCGAGACAAGTCGGCAACAATTTTACTGTCCTAGCGAATGGAAGTAAGTTTGATATTAACTACGACGAGGTAGTTGCGGTACTTAAAGATAGTAGAGGTCAAACAATTATGACTTCAAGTAGAGAATTTCATTAAAGAATTCTCTTGACAAATGAGAGGCTTTCCTCTATATTACTTTACATGCGGGTGTAGTTCAATGGTAGAACGCGAGTTTTCCAAACTTGATACGAGGTTTCGATTACCTTCACCCGCTCCACTTTCACACTTTTTAGCTACGGCTAATCAAAGAACGACTACGGTGTGTAACAGCTTCCGTAGCACATTTAATTGGTAAATAACTTAGTGCTAGAGTCCTGCAAATCCCAGCAGAAAGAGAAGCAAGTCTTACTAGTAAGGCGTTTAGCTGAACGTGCCTCGGTTCAATTCCGAGTTTGCCATCCAATTTTATATTACTTTTTAATGGCCCTATCGTCTAGTGGCTTAGGACCGCTGCCCTTCAAGCAGCAGAGTAGAGTTCAAATCTCTATAGGGCTACCATTTTAAGTGTAATTAGTTACATGGAATACTTTTTAGCCATAGTAACTTTTCAGTTAGATTCAAACCATGAAGTCTCAACTGATTATCGTTTGATAAAAGCCTTGACAAGAGAAGAGGCTTCTGCTAAACTGGTTGAAGAGTATAAAAACAATTTTTACTACAGTATAAATGTTACTGTAACAATTTAATCGCGCGGTGGAGAAGTCTGATAACTCGTCATGCTCATAACGTGAAGATCGCTGGTTTGAATCCAGCCTGCGCAACCACTTTGTATTGGTATTTAAGCCAGTTGTTTATGTAATATACAACGATACCGCTGCCTCAAATAGTAAATCATTGGATTGATTGAAGAGACGTGGGGATGTAGCCCGAACTGTAAGTCGGTCTAGGTCTGGTCCGACGAGATTCGGAACCCTGCCAATACATTTTCATTTTATGCCTTACGACTACTATGATTCATATTCGGAAAGTGAACAAGACGAATATAACGAATATCTTCGTTCAGTAGAAGAGGAAATAGAGGCTCTCCATAATTTTATGAAAGATTCGAGGTCTAAAAGATTAAAAGAAAGTTACTTAAAAAACAAACCTCACAGATTAACAAACATTTTTAAATAATATGGAAAGAGCAATTTCATTTAAGTCCTTCGATGGAAGTCTTCATTCAGACAAGATTTCTTGTTTAAAGCAAGACTTGTTAATCCAGATGAAGGGGTTGATCCAAACCAAAGTTGGAACTGGCGTGGCAGCTAATACGCTTACTCCTACTCAAGTGGCAAGAGTATTATCCGATAATTTAGAAGATTTTTATCAGCTAGTTTCAAAATCTAGGGACCAAATGAGGAGAAATCTTCCTAAGCAGACCGCTAGTTTAGGTCCTCAATAATTTTACATTCGCGAGTGGGATAATGGTAGTCCTCTCCCCTGTTAAGGGATACGGTGTAGGTTCAAATCCTACCTCGCGAGCCACTTTATGAATCTACCATGCGAAGTAACCACTACTAGAAAACTAGTTTACTTTAATCATTCTATTCCAGCTAATACTAAGATAACCTTAGTAAAAGATTCTGAGTTTTCACATACTTACTATTGGTTTAATTACAAAGGAGAAAAATACTTAATTGGACCAGATGCTTTTGTGATAGATAAAAAATGTAAGTCACACCGCCTAACAAAAATATTTCAATGAGTTATAAACTTTTCCTAGATGATGAAAGAATGCCAAGCAAAGTATCTTGGATAGATTTACCGCTAGGTCCTTGGGAAATTGTCAGAAACTATGACGAATTCTGTAATATCATCCGCACAAAAGGGATGCCGTCTTTCATTACCTTTGACCATGATTTAGGTTTTGAGCATTATCCGTTTAATGAGACTAATCCAAATTTAGAGATTCCTTATTCGACTTATAAGGAAAAAACTGGTTATCATTGCGCTAAATTCTTAATCGAGCTTTGTATTGAGACTGGACTAAAAGTTCCTGAATTTACAGTGCATTCGCTTAATGTCGTTGGTAAAGAAAATATTACTAAACTTTTAAATGGCTATAAAGCCTTTACAGAAAAAGACTAATATGGTTACTCTAAACATTCCTCACGCTGTAGAAACTAGAAAGCAAATCTTATCCATAAGAGCAGATAAGCGACAAAAAGATTTAGAAAATTTTTGCGCGAATCTTTCTAAGAAGATTTTAGAAGCTACTAGGCTAGGGAATCAGAATTTTAAAATTAACTGGCCAGAAAGCTTCATTAAAGAAAATGAAGAAGTAGTTACAAGGCTCTTGTCAGATAAAGGATATAAATATCATAATGATAATAGCACTTTATCAGTTTATTTAACTTAATTGGGGGCGACAAGGTTATTCGATTTATTCGATGAAACTATGATTGCGCACAGAAGATGATAGTTGGCTTCTTAAAAAATCTATCACCAAGTAAACGCAAACGATGAGTTTGAGTATGCTATGGCTGCCTAATCGCAGTTCATAATATATCAGAGGATTGATACTCGCTAATGAATCTGATTAACGCCGCGAGAGTAGAATCTTTTTCCTTGACTTTGAAGAGGGTTTGAGCTACTATAGAGTCATCATAAAGGATAGGTCTTGTTCAATCTGAACCTACCGGCATGAGTGGTAATCAAATGGACTAAGTGCGTAGAAGTCATAATGTAATCAATAAAGACGATGGTTCGACTCCATCCGCCTCCACCAATTTAACAGGCTATAGAATCAATCCTGCGTAAAAAAGTAGATTCAAAATGGTGAGTATGATGTAGTGGTTAGCATTTTAGTTTGTGAAACTAAACGGTTCAGTTCAAATCTGAATATTCACCCCACTTTAAAACTCCAGCTTTTATGTATAAAATAGGAGATTCAGTCTTATTAAATTCTGATATGTGTAATCTTCTTCTCATTCCCGCTGAAAGCATAGGAATAATAGTTTCAAAATTGACTAATAAAGAAGAATGGTATAATATAAGAGCTGATAATGGAAGAACAATCATTTGTCCATCTTCTTATTTCATTTCTAGATATAATTAAATATGTCAAAGTTAAAAATTGGAGACGAAATACTTATCCATGACAGGTATTGTAGAATACTTTCCTTACCTCTAAAAACCAAAGGTAGAATTATAAGCGAAATGGAATCCGGTTGGTTTGAACTAGATACAGGAACTCAACAATTTTCATTACCTCATTATTGCTTTATGTCGATGATCCTTCGGGAGTCTCCTAAACATAAATTAACAAAGATTTTTTCATAACAATTCAATGGGCAGTTAGCTTAGAGATAGAGCAATCCCTTTACACGGGAAAGGTCGGGGGTTTGATCCCCTCACTGCCTACCATTTTATGCATACTTATAAAGTAGGAGATTACGTTGTCTCTAATACGAAAATTATTGCCTTTAATTACTCAGATGAATTTGGTAATGAGCCAGTCTTGGAGAAAGGTTCTATATTCTTAGTCACCGGCTTACACGAAGATGATTGTGATTTATATTATTCGGTAATCTACCCAAATGATATAAAATTGTTCATCTACGAAGACGAAATTGTCCCTCCTTTAAAAAAGGGAGTTAAGCATCGTTTAACAAATATTTTCCAATAATGAATTATATAAATTTAATTGGGGCCAATATTAGGTTAAAAGAAGCAACGATAGCCTCTACCGTTGATTTAGGGATTTCATTTTTATGCAAAGACGAATACTTTACTCTTAGGCATGTAAAGTGGACATATAACCCAGACTCAGTAACATTTTTAGTTACTAGAATGCTAACAAGCGCAGATTACTGGTTAGATGTAAGTCACTTTAATCTTGAGTCTTCAATAAGAAAAAGTCAAAAACATAGACTTACAAATATTTTCCAATAATTTACTAGGCTTAGTAGCTCCAATGTAGAGCGGCAGGTTGAAGCCCTGCGCGATGTCAGTTCAAGTCTGACCTAAGCCACCATTTTATGTCATACAATATCGAAATAGGCGGCCTTGTCCCCACTACTCAAGATATTATTTTTTTCTCCCAAACAAGTGGCAAAGAAAGAAAATTATATTCCTATCCAAAAGGAACCTTAGTTAAGGTAACTTCAATAAGCGTGCATTTTCCCGTAGCGAATGTTGAGTTTCCGGATGGCAAGAAGAAAAGCTTAGTCTTTAAGAAGTTACGCCTGAAAGCCAAGACTAGAAATGCTCCGCATCGTTTAACCAAAATATTTAATTAATTTAAGTTAAGTTTCTAACAACGCAAGTTGCCGAATTAACGGGACTAACTTAAAACTTTTACGCCCCGTGCAGGCGCCTAGACTTCCCTTGTAACGAAGCATGTCGGTTTCAATATCGGGCGGGGCTCCATTTTATGAAAATCACAAATTATATTTTAGCTGCCTTCGATAAAGGAGCTAAAGATAAATCAAATAGCAATTACGCTAATCCTTTTAGTAAATTGACCGAGCCTCTACAGTGGCGAGCCTATGAGCTTGGCTACCATAAGTCTTTATAAATACATGATAAGTATAAAGAGAACCGTAACTTTGGTTCCAGCAGAACCAGAAACATTTACTCACGAGGGATGGTTTGCCTTCTGTCCTGTTTGGTGCAGTTATTCTAATGATAAAGTTCATCTTAAAGCTAAGTACCATTTAAATTGGTTGCTTTCTCTTGCTGGAGAGTATCAAGATTTCAAGATTTTTGTTTTAGGATTAATCTTTGATGATCTTGACTTTAAATATTCGACTAAATCCCGCAAATTAAAAGAGCCAATTACATTTGATGTTTAACATATTCCTAGGGTTTACCCTATTGTCCGTTCTCTGGCTTTTTGCTGGGGCTACTCTTTTATCTTCTCATTATCCAACTTGGATGGATGAAATAGAGAGCCTATATGAAGGAATTAGCAGCGAAGGTTTCACGGAGGAAAATGACGAGCTATTTAAGAACTTCCTATTTATTACTTGTCTTTACTGTGGTCCGATTTGGTGGATTACTCTAATCTACTTCTGGCTCACCGCTAAAGAAGAATAACTTTAAAGATACATACAGCAAAAATACAACAAAATTGTATGTTGTGAGTTCGACTCTCACTTTCCCCACTTACGGGGAAATAGCTCAATGGTAGAGCAACGATAGAAAATGTATCTTGTCTTTTATAATTGCCCCGTGGTGTAATGGCAGCACAGGAGTCTTTGAAACTCTTGGTTTAGGTTCAAATCCTTGCGGGGCTACCACTTTACTTATATGTTTAAATCACTACTCAGTTTCCTAGCAGGCTGGCGCGAGCGTCCAGATTTAGAACCTTGTCCATTTTGCGGAGGTAATATTTTAAGAGTAAATAGTTATGATTGTAATAGCTATGTTAGTGCTGGAACTACAGCTAATGTAGAATGTAAAAACTGTAGGGCTTCTGGACCTCATTATTTTATTGTTGATACCTTCGAGGCAGAAAACTATTGGAACGGCCAATCATTCTTAGACGAAGATATTGATACTCGTCCTAAAAGGAATAAGAGCATTAAAATCTATAACAATTTACCGGCCTTAGCCCAATGCCCATTTTGTCCAACTCACGAAATTGATAATTTTGGCAAATTAAGTTTACGTCTGGATAGAGATAGTAACCCAAGAAAAAACAGGTTCGTTCGTTGCAATTCTTGTCACTGCATGGGGCCTCCAGCAGATACTAAAGAGGAAGCTATTAATCTCTGGAATAAAGAAGTATAATTTAAATTTTACACGTTCTTCGTCTAATGGTAGGACGGAAGCCTCCAAAACTTCCTGTGAGTGTTCGATTCACTCAGAACGTGCCACTTTATGACTAAACAAGAAATAGAAGATGCGGGAATATGCGGAGTAGTTTCTAAGCACGCAGACGGCACATTTATTCTTTCCGATAATTATGGAGGATATATGGGATCGTTTAAGTCTA
>Ga0247806_10001089_pt1 | contig 13852 bp, 12 predicted proteins | sample UWRJL059202B1_FD_179935 | JGI IMG/M metagenome (GOLD analysis project Ga0247806, IMG submission 179935) | Plant litter microbial communities from Arlington Agricultural Research Station in Wisconsin, United States - UWRJ-L059-202B-1 | ecosystem: Environmental > Terrestrial > Plant litter >... | reverse complement strand
CGCCTTAAAACTATGTAGACTTGTTAGCCAAGTTACAGTACATTAACTAACCAAGTATATGAATAAGTGCCATTTTCTTCTCGTAAGTCTATCTTTCTTTGTTGTACTCCGTGTAAAAGCACAGCAAAGCAATACCCCATATTCCTTTGATCATTTGCCTGTCGTAAAAGAAACTGTATTTAAAAAGGATACCATCAGCATTGTTAAATATGGTGCCATCAATGACGGCATCACCTTAAATACCAAAAGCATTAATGCGGCCATTGTTGCTTCCCATAAAAATGGCGGTGGCGTGGTGTTGGTGCCAAAGGGAGTGTGGCTAACCGGACCAATTGAGCTGAAAAGCAATGTTAACCTGCACCTGGAAAAAAATGCGCTTGTGCAGTTCAGCAAAGATTTAGACCAGTATCCCTTGGTGAAAGGCAACTGGGAAGGATTGCCACAAATGCGGAACCAGTCGCCAATATGGGCAAATGGCGAAACCAATATCGGCATTACCGGTTACGGCATTATTGACGGCGCCGGCGAAGCCTGGCGCATGGTTAAGAAAGACAAACTAACGGAAAACCAGTGGAAGAAGTTGGTGGCATCCGGCGGTCGTGTTGATGACGCTAAAAGAATTTGGTATCCTTCCGAGAAAAGTTTCAAAGGGTCCTTATCAAAAGGCCCGGGCTTGATTACGCCAAATAAAACTGCTGCTGATTACGAGGCCATAAAAGACTTTTTACGCCCAAATCTGTTGGTGTTGAACCGCTGTAAACAAATATTGTTAGAAGGGGTAACTTTTCAAAACTCCCCGGCCTGGAACCTTCATCCTTTAATGAGCGAAGACCTGGTGGTGAGGAATGTATATGTTAAAAATCCATGGTATGCGCAGAATGGGGACGGTTTAGACATCGAATCCTGCAAAAACGTGTTGGTGGAGGGAAGCACTTTTGATGTTGGCGACGATGGCATCTGTATTAAATCTGGCCGTGATGCGGCAGGAAGAGAACGCGCTATGCCTACAGAAAACGTGATCATTCGCAATAGCACGGTTTACCATGCCCATGGTGGTTTTGTGATCGGCAGTGAAATGTCTGGTGGCGCTAAAAATATTTTCGTCTCTGACTGCACATTTATCGGTACGGATATCGGCTTAAGGTTTAAAACCACCAGAGGCAGGGGTGGCGTAGTGGAAAATATCCATGCGAAAAATATTTATATGAAAGACATTGCTGGCGAAGCTATCCTGTTTGACATGTATTATGCGGCGGTAGATCCGGTTCCATTAACTGGCGAAAAGCGTGCTCAGCCTGCCGTAAAGTTATTGCCAGTAACAGCGGAGACCCCAATCTTCAGGAATTTCCACATCAGCAATGTCGTGTGTGACGGTGCAGAAAAAGCGGTGTTTGTTCGTGGCTTACCGGAAATGAGTATTTCTGACCTCTATTTTGATAACCTGACCATTAAAGCAGCAGCAGGTATCGATATCCAGGAAGGTAGGAATGTGCAGCTAAACAACATCAACCTGGTGGTTGACGGCGCCAATCCGCTGATCAGCGTGATAAACGGTAAAGACATCCAATTTAAAGATGTTCACTATGACCAGGCAAATGTATTGTTCCATATTGCTGGTGCCAACAGCAAGAACATCAGCGCCCAGGGGATCGACATCAAAAAAGCAACACAAACGGTTACTTATCAGGAAGGGACTTTATCGAAGTCGCTCCGTATTAATTAATAAGTTCAACAATGATACTTTCTAAAGAGAATTTAAAAAATATAAACGCTTCGGCCGTTAGTTTGCCAACAGCAGGGCTTTTCGACTTGCCGGAAAAAGTATTACAATTCGGCACGGGCGTTTTACTTCGGGGTCTGCCAGATTATTTTATCGACAAGGCCAATCGGGCAGGCTTATTTAATGGCCGTGTGGTGGTGGTTAAATCGACCACTAAAGGAGACCTGACTGATTTTGAAAATCAGGGCAACTTATATACCCTATGTGTGAGGGGACTGGAGCAAGGCCAGGTGGTAGAAGAAAACCTTATTTCATCTGCCATTAGCCGGGTCATTGCTGCGGATACCGAATGGGCATCCATCATGGCACTGGCCTCGAGCAAAGACCTGCAGGTGATCATCTCCAATACCACGGAAGTGGGTCTAAGCCTGCTGGAAGAAAGCATCAAGCAAAATCCGCCGGTTTCGTTTCCGGCGAAACTTTTGGCGCTTTTGTATCAGCGCTATGAGTTATTAAAAGAAGAAGCCGGCCATTTGGTGATTATCCCAACGGAACTTATTCCGGATAACGGGGGTAAATTAAAAACTATTATCCATGAACTGGCGGAATACAACCAGCTGCATGATGCTTTTAACGCCTGGCTGGAGCAACATGTAACTTTCTGTAATTCTTTGGTAGACCGCATTGTACCGGGTAAACCCAGTGAAAAGGAGTTGGCTGATTTAACAGCAAGTTTAGGTTATGAAGACCAGCTATTAGCGATGGTGGAGCCCTACCGACTGTGGGCCATTGAAGGCGATGCGCGTGTAGCGTCGATATTAGCGTTTAGCGAAGTGGATGCAGGGGTTGTGATTACCTCTGATATCGAAAAATACAGGGAACTTAAAGTGCGTTTATTAAACGGCACCCATACGTTAAGCTGCGGCATAGCGGTTTTAAGTGGTATTGATACGGTTAAAAATGGCATGAATAACGCCTCGCTCCATCAATACATTGAGGCGGTGATGCAGGAAGATATTATTCCGGCGATCCCTTATGAGGTAGATGAACAAGAGGCTATTGCTTTTTCTAAGGTGGTGCTGGATCGTTTCGCTAACCCTTATATTGCACATTTATGGTTGGGTATCACAGTGCAATACACCATGAAAATGAAGATCAGAATCTTCCCGCTCCTGGAAGAACATTATGCCCTATCTGAGGAAGTGCCTTCGCACCTGGCCTTTGGTTTTGCAGCCTATTTAGTTTTTATGCGGGCGCAGGAAAAGGATGGTCAATATTATGGCAACTATAGCGGGAAGGACTACCTCGTACAGGATGATCAGGCGGCACATTTCGCAGCAGCACAGGCTTTACACCCTGCTCCGGCAGCTTATTTTAACGAAGTATTTGACGACAGCAAGTTCTGGGGAACGGATTTGATCGAACTTCCAGGATTTAAAGATGCCGTACGTCAGCATTATACAACAATTATAGAACAGGGGATGGAGACGGCTTTGTCGGCCTTCAATCAACAATACTCAACTAAATCATGAAACACTGTGTCTTAAAAGTTCATCCGAAAGATAATGTGATGGTGGCCTTAACCGACCTGGTTAAAGGGGAAGTCATCACATATGCTGGTGAAGCTTATATTTTACAAAATGATATTCCCGCTAAACATAAATTTAACACCAGCGAACTCCAAATTGGTGGTCAGGTGATCATGTATGGCGTTTTAGTAGGTACTGCACAAGCGGTTTTGCCTATAGGTACTTTATTAACAACCAGTAACATTAAACATGCGGCTACAGATTTCCACGTCACAGACGAGAAACTGGGCTGGAATAAGCCAGATGTGAGCCAATGGCTAAACCGTACTTTTGATGGTTTTCAGCGGACTGACGGACAGGTGGGCACCGCAAATTATTGGCTGGTAATTCCGATGGTTTTTTGTGAAAACAGAAACCTGGAGGTGATCCAGGAAGCGTTGTTAAATAACCTCGGTTATGGTCGCAATGAAAGTTACCAGGCGCAGGCCAAAGAGCTGATGGCGCTGTATAAACAAGGTGCCGGCGTGGAAGAGATTCTGAATGCACAGGTTACCCATCAGGAAAACCGGGAGAAAAAACACCAGTTGTTTCCCAATGTTGATGGAATTAAGTTTCTGACGCATACTGGTGGCTGTGGTGGTACTCGTCAGGATTCAGAAACCCTTTGTGGTTTACTAGCCGGTTATATTACCCACCCCAACGTAGCCGGTGCAACGGTATTAAGCTTAGGTTGCCAGAATGCCCAGGTGAGCATTTTGCAGGAAGAGATTTTGAAGAGAAGTCCTGCATTTGATAAACCACTTTATGTGATCGATCAGCAGCATGTTGGCACCGAAGCAGATGTGTTATCCTTGGCCATAAAACAAACCTTTGCCGGTTTGATTCAAGCCAATGCACATGAGCGCAGCCCGGCGCCCTTAAGTAAGCTTTGTATCGGCCTGGAATGTGGCGGATCGGATGGGTTTTCTGGTTTGTCGGCCAATCCGGCAATCGGTTATACATCCGACTTACTGGTTGCCCTTGGCGGCTCTGTGATCCTGGCAGAATTTCCTGAGTTATGTGGCGTAGAGCAAAACCTGGTGAACCGTTGCAACGACGAGCGTGATGCAGAACGTTTTGCTGACCTAATGGGAACTTACAGCAGTAGAGCCACAGCAGCCGGATCTGGCTTTGATATGAACCCCTCACCAGGGAATATCAAAGATGGCTTAATTACGGATGCGATAAAATCGGCAGGTGCCGCCAAAAAAGGAGGTACGTCACCTGTAGTGGCTGTATTGGATTATCCTGAAAAAGTTACACGACCTGGTTTAAATCTGTTATGTACGCCGGGGAACGATGTAGAATCGACCACGGCAGAGGTAGGCTCGGGGGCAAACTTGGTGTTGTTTACCACGGGTTTAGGCACGCCAACCGGCAATCCTATTGCCCCAGTGGTTAAAATATCAAGCAATACCAAGCTCTTCAATAAAATGAACGACATTATTGACCTCGATACCGGAACCATCATTGAGGGTGATGAAACCATTGAACAGGCGGGAGAAAGAATCCTGAATTACCTGATCGACGTGGCAAGTGGCCACATCCAGGTGAAGGCAGTACAACATATTCAAGATGATTTCATACCTTGGAAACGAGGAATATCCTTATAATGATTTTAACGAATAACTATTAATGCAGATGAAAGACATGAAGATTATACATGCGGTAGCACCGGATGACTTTAAAACTTACGATACAGAGAAAATTAGGTCGCGTTTTTTATTAACAGACTTAAAACAAGAGAATAAAGCCGTTTTTACTTATTCACATTACGACAGAATGGTCGTGGGTTTGGCTTACCCGATTGTAGAAACGGTAACCTTAGAAAACTACTCCAACTTGCGCGCAGACTATTTTCTGGAAAGAAGAGAATTGGGCGTCATCAATGTAGGTGGAGAGGGTGTGGTGGTTGCTGATGGTACAAGTTACCCATTGAATAAACTGGACGCCTTATATTTAGGTAAAGGAACTAAAGAAGTAAGCTTTAAAAGCAATTCGGCAAGCGATCCAGCAATATTTTACCTGCTGTCGACCCCGGCGCACAAAGCCTATCCAACGAAGTTAATGACTAACGAACAAGCTATTTCTACGGTATTGGGCAGTCTGGAGACAGCGAATGAACGTAGAATTATCAAGTATATCCATAAAGAAGGGATTCAAAGCAGCCAGTTGGTGATGGGATTAACCATTTTAGCAACTGGAAGTGTGTGGAATACCATGCCTGCACATACACACGATAGAAGGGCAGAAGCCTATTTCTATTTTGATGTAGAAGAAGATCAGCGTGTATTACACTTAATGGGTTCACCGCAGGAGACACGTCACCTCTTTATGGCTAATCATAACGCGGTATTATCGCCTTCATGGAGCATCCACTCTGGATGTGGTACAAAAAACTATAGTTTTATCTGGGGCATGGGCGGTGAGAACCTTGACTATGCTGATATGGACCCTGCATTAACACAAGACTTACGCTAATGGAAAATTTATTTGCACTGAAAGATAAGGTCATTGTAGTAACCGGTGGTACGGGTATTTTAGGTGGCGCTTTTGTGGAAGCTGTAGTGGAAGCAGGCGCTGCGGTAGGTATTTTAGGGAGAAATGCAAAGGTAGCACAGGAACGTGCCGATGCCATCAATGAGGCAGGTGGCCGGGCGATTGCCTTGGTGGCCGACGTGATGGATGAGCAGCAATTGATCGAATGCCGTACGCAGGTATTGGAGAAATTCGGTAGAATTGATGGTCTGGTAAATGCCGCCGGTGGTAACCAGCCGGAGGGCGTGTTGAAACCTGAGGAAGATATCTTCAAGATGAACCTGGAAGGTATGAAAAAGGTGATGGACCTGAATTTATGGGGTACCATTATCCCGACGCAAGTATTTGGTGCTGCCATTGTAGAAACTGGCAAAGGTAGTATTGTGAATATCTCTTCGATGAACTCTAAACGTGCCATTACCAAGGTGTTGGGTTATAACATGGGTAAAGCAGGTGTCGATTATTATAACCAATGGTTTGCGGTAGAAATGGCCAACCGTTATGGCGAGAAAATCAGGATGAATGCCATTGCGCCAGGATTTTTCCTGACGGAACAAAACCGTGATTTATTAACCCTTCCTGGTGGCGGTTATACCGACCGTGGCGGATTGGTGATTAACCAGACGCCATTTAAACGTTTTGGTGATCCTGATGAATTAAAGGGTGCATTGGTGTTTCTGTTAAGTGATGCTTCGAAATTTGTTACCGGCGCGATGATTTGTGTCGATGGTGGCTTCTCTGTATTTGGAGGAGTTTAAACGAAATAAATAAAAAGACGTGAAAAAATTTATCGACGAAAACTTCTTATTAAATAACAAAACGGCAGAGGTGCTATACCATCAATACGCCAAGGACATGCCAGTGATCGATTATCATTGTCACCTGCCACCAGATCAAATTGCTGAAGACCGTAATTTTGAGAACCTGACGCAGGTTTGGTTATATGGCGATCACTATAAATGGCGTGCCATGCGTGCCAACGGTATTTCTGAAGAATACATTACCGGAGATAAAAGCGACTGGGAAAAGTTTGAGAAATGGGCAGAGACGGTTCCTTATACTTTACGGAACCCTTTGTACCACTGGACACACCTGGAATTACAACGCTATTTTGATGTATATGATATTTTATCTCCTGCAACAGCCAGGAAGATCTATGATGAATGTACCGCCAAACTTCAAACACCGGAATATTCTGTACGCAATTTAATGCGTAAAATGAAGGTAGACTGGGTGGCGACAACGGATGATCCTACCGATGACCTGGCTTATCACCAGCAAATTAAAAGTGAAGGTTTTGAGATTCCTATTTTACCGGCATTCAGACCAGATAAGGCCATGCAGGCGGAAGATTTACCCGCCCTGGTATCCTATGTGAATAAACTGGAAGAAGTGTCTGGTTTATCCATTACCGACTTTAACTCTTACCTGGCGGCATTGAAAAGCAGACATGATTTTTTTGCTGAACAAGGATGTAAGGTGTCAGACCATGGCCTGGAGCACATGTATGCAACGGATTATTCCGCTGAAGAGATTGACGTGATCTTCGATAAAATCATTACGGCTAAAGAACTTACCAGTGTCGAGATCTTGCAGTTTAAATCGGCGATGCTTTATTATTTCGCCATCTGGGATCATGAAAAAGGGTGGGTACAACAATACCATTTAGGGGCGCTAAGGAATAACAACAGCCGTTTGTTAAGTAGTCTGGGACCGGATACGGGCTGGGATTCCATAGGTGATTTCCAGCAGGGACCGATGTTATCGAAGTTCCTAAACCGCTTGGATGGAAGCAACCAGTTAACCAAAACGATTTTATATAACTTAAATCCTGCCGATAATGAATTGATGGCAACCATGATTGGTAATTTCAATGATGGTACCGTAGCTGGAAAGGTACAATTTGGATCTTCCTGGTGGTTCCTGGATCAAAAAGATGGCATGACGCGGCAGATCAATGCCCTCTCCAATATGGGTTTGTTAAGCCGTTTTATAGGTATGCTAACTGATTCAAGAAGCTTTTTATCTTATCCGCGACACGAATATTTCAGGCGTTTGCTGTGCAATCTCCTTGGCGAAGATGTAGAAAATGGCGAGCTGCCAGATGACATCGCCTGGTTAGGAAAAGTGGTGCAGGACATCTGTTTTCATAACGCTAAAAATTACTTCGGGGTTTAATATGGGAAAGATCTTAAGTTTTGGGGAGTTATTGCTGCGCATTTGTCCGGATGCCGAAGGAAGCTGGATCAAAGAAAATAACCTTCCTTTCTATATTGGTGGCGCAGAATTAAATGTAGCAACGGCTTTGTCCTTATGGGGCTTGCCCTCGGCGTACATGACCGCTTTGCCAAAAAACGCAATGACCGAACAATTGGTGGGCTATATTGATGAGCTGGGTATCGATCATTCGGCGATTCAGTATCAGGGAGAAAGGGTAGGCCTTTATTATTTACATAAAGGTAAAGACCTGAAGAACTCCAGTGTGATTTACGATCGCAAGTATTCTTCGTTTTCTACCTTGAAAACAGGAGAGATCGATTGGGAAGAGATCTTTAAAGACGTAAGCTGGTTTCACTTCAGTGCAATCTGCCCGGCGGTCAGTCAGGCAGCAGCCGATGTTTGTGAAGAAGCCTTAAAAGAAGCCTCATCGAGGAATATCACCATCTCTATTGATTTAAATTACCGGGCCCTGCTGTGGAAATATGGAAAGGAACCCGTAGCGGTATTGCCTGAACTGGTGAAATACTGCGATGTGGTGATGGGTAATATCTGGTCGGCCGAAACGATGTTAGGCATTCCGGTTCCGGAAGCGTTAAGCGGAAAAGAGAACTACCTACAGCAGGCAGAAAAGACATCCAGGACTATCCAAGAGCAGTTTCCTAAATGTAAAACGGTGGCCAATACCTTCCGTTTTGATGAAGGAGGAGGTGTTAAATACTATTCCACCTTGTATACCGAAGGAACACTAAAGGTCTCGAAACAGTATTTTGCGGAAAAGATTGTGGATAAAGTAGGCAGTGGCGACTGTTACATGGCGGGGTTGATCTACGGATTTTATCAGGACCACACTGCAGAGGAAACGTTGGATTTTGCTACGTCGGCAGCTTTCTCTAAGCTTTTCGTGGGCAGCGATGCGACGAACTTAGTACCAGCGGAAATTATTGAAATGGCTAAAAAATATGAGAACTAAAGAAAATACGATACAAGCGATACAAGACCAGGGGTTATTGCCATTATTCTTTTATGAAGATGCGGCGGTAAGTCTGGAGATTGTGAGAACCTTATACAAATGTGGTGTGAGGGTGATCGAATATACCAACAGGGGTAAAGAAGCTTTAGAAAACTTTAAATTTCTGATTGAAAAAGTAAATGCAGAGATGCCGGATCTTCATTTAGGGATCGGTACATTGAAAAATATCCGCGAGACTAAGGACTTCCTGGATGCGGGAACCCACTTTGTGGTTTGCCCTGTAATTGACCCTGCGGTCGGTGAATTGGTCCATGAAGCAGGCTTATTGTGGATTCCCGGCTGTTATACACCAAGTGAAATTAATGTGGCCCACCAGATGGGGGCGGGTATTATCAAGCTTTTTCCTGCTAACTTATTGGGTCCTGCTTATTTATCGTCGATAAAGGATATTTTTCCGGGACAGCTCTTTGTGCCTACAGGTGGCGTAGAGATCGAGGCAGAAAACATTAGCAGCTGGTTTAAAGCAGGCGTTTGTGCGGTGGGCATGGGCAGCAAACTGGTCAGTAAAGAGATTATGGCCAAGCAGGATTACGAAACATTAACAGAATTGACTTATAAGACCCTGGAGATGATTAAGAAGATCAAATAGTACAAGAATTACCAACCAAATACCAAAACCAATATATAAATGAACGAAGTTAAAACCAGCAATTATCGCTGGACCATTTGCGCGCTACTTTTCTTTGCGACTACAGTAAATTACCTTGATAGGCAGGTGCTGAGTCTGTTACATACCACTTTAGAAGCTGAATTTGGCTGGACCAATACAGATTATGCCAATATTACTGCCTCCTTTCAGTTTGTCTATGCCCTTTCGATGCTTTTTGCAGGAAGGATTGTTGATAAATTAGGTACAAAATGGGGTTATGCGGTGGCCATCATAGTCTGGTCATTGGGTGCTATTCTGCATGCCAAAGCTATTCCGCTGGGACAAGGCATGGTTTCCATGTTAGGCATCGCCGGCATTACCGGTTTATCTTTTTCTGTGGTTGGTTTTATCATCTCCAGGGCGGTATTGGCCATTGGGGAAGCAGGAAACTTTCCTGCAGCCATTAAGGCGACGGCAGAATATTTCCCCAAGAAAGAGCGTTCTTTTGCAACGGGAATTTTTAACTCCGGTGCTAATGTAGGCGCCGTTCTAGCGCCACTAACGGTACCATGGATTGCGCACCGTTATGGCTGGGAATCTGCTTTTATATTGATTGGTGCCGTCGGATTCTTATGGTTGATTTTTTGGTTCATCTTTTATGAGATTCCTGAAAGACAAAAACGTTTATCGAAAAAAGAACTGGAATACATATTAACAGATCCTGATCAGGATGGGATGGTTCCAACATCATCAGAGCAGGAAGCGAAAAAAGTATCGTGGGTAAAGTTGTTGACTTATAAACAAACCTGGGCTTTCACCTTTGGTAAATTTATGACTGATGGCGTATGGTGGTTTTTTCTTTTCTGGTTACCGTCCTACTTAAAAGTTCAATATGGCATGGACAATACAGCGATCATGATCCCATTAGCGGTATTATACAGCATGACCATGATTGGCAGTGTTGGCGGAGGCTGGTTCCCCATGTATTTTATTAAAAAGGGTTTATCACCATATGATGCCAGGATGAAGGCCATGTTTGTTATCGCCTTGTTTCCATTGGTTATTCTGGCTGCGCAGCCCCTCGGTCACCTCACCTTTTGGATTCCTGTGATCTTGATTGGAATAGGTGCTTCGGCACACCAGGCCTGGTCGGCCAATATTTTTACCACCGTATCAGATATGTTTCCTAAAAAAGCAATCGGATCGGTTGTGGGCATAGGCGGCATGGCCGGCGGATTGGGCGGCGTGGTATTATCAAAATTAGGTGGAGGCTTGTTTGATCATTACAAAGCATTAGGACATACCCAAACTGGTTATACCATCATGTTTGCCATTTGCGCCGTGGCGTACCTGGCTGCCTGGTTGATTATGAAATCATTGGTACCAAAATATAGACCAATTACAGACTTATAGAGAATTGGTTTTTTTGTGTTAGATTGTTAAGTTGTGTTAAGGACCGGGTATTTGCACCTGGTCCTTTTCATATATAGAGGATTCGATGAATTTCCAGTAGTATTGTTTGTGGAACACCTGCCGATAGCCATGTTCTTGGAATAATTGCTTCGTGTTAAACAGGGTATTGGCTTCCACCTGGGCTATCTGCCTGAAAAAGGCATACATCAATTTCAATAATACGGACTGCCATGGCCTGGTGCTTGTTTCCGAAAAATCGGAGAACAGCCACAATCCGCCAGGGTTTAGCAGGCCATGAAGTTTCTCAAATACTTGTTCTGCACGTGTACCAGCGAAGTTGTCGAACAAAAAGGCAGTGATGACCAAATCAAAGGGGTGCTCAAATTCCTGATCTTCTATGGCGCCCTGCAGGAATAGTACCTTGTTGTCGCCTGCATCAACTTTTCTGGCCAGCGCAACCATATTGGCGGAGATGTCGATAAAGGTGATGTTTAAACCACTGGGATTCACTTTTGCGATGGCTTCTAAGATCCATCCGGTTCCACCACCTACAATCAGAATCTTGCTGGCAGGTGGTATAAAAGGCAATTGATCTTTTTGAGCATCAGTCTGGGCATGGAAAAAAACTAAACGGCTGAGGCGATCATAGGAAGAAGCAATGCGATCATAATTGTTTACCATCTTGTTTTGATTAAAGGACTCCCCCCGCAATGCCGCAAAGTGCTTTCACTAAAATCAGGCCGTCAATTACGATAAGGTAAAACAAGATTTCCTTTTTCTTAATCATGGAGTAGGCCACGATTAAGGTGAGAAGGAAAGGGATAAAATTAAACAAAATAGTAAGCGGCGGAAAATGCTGAATGTGCGTGTAGACCAATAAGGAGCACATGCCAATACACAATAGGGGGATAAGGATATAAAAGATGGTTTTTGTAAGGCCAAATTGTACAGCAAAGGTTTTTAATTCCTTATTGGCGTCGATCTCGTAATCTTTAAGATCAAACATGATGGCGTTGACGGTACAAAACATCCAATTTTTGACGAAAAGCCAGATCCATATGGTGCTTGTAATTTCCATGGTATTGTTTTCCAAACGGAGCATTAACAAGGGAAGGACGTTTGCCGTGCAGGCCCAGATAAAACCAATGATAAAGGGCTTTAACCAGCCAGTATTGCGTAGGTTGAGGTTAAAGAAGTAGGCAGGGAGCAAACCGTAATACAAGAGGGCAATGAGTAAAATGGCTATACCAGCAAACCAATAGACAAGGGGCAGGGAAAGCAGGGCCGCCATGTGGGTCCATAATAGATAGCCGAGCAGGGCTATGCAAATAATAGAAAGGAACCATTGACTGCTTTTAACAAATTGCCGGTGGTCAATATACCATTGTGTTCTGGGGTTGGTGGTGCGGGTCAGTTTATTTACCCCCATATAGGCGTAGGTGTAATACACGATAGGGGCTAAAACCACCAGGGCATAATAGGCGAGGCTGTTAAATGGTAATTTCAGTTGTATAGTGGATTCCAGGGTTAAGGCGATGGCCAGCAAACCAATGAAATAATTACCAAAGAAAATGAATTTAACAATTTTTAATGCCATGTATATGGTCCTAATATAAACCAGAATTTTAACAAATTTACGATTATATCAGGACCAGGAAACGCTAAAATGTTTTATAGCTTACTTTAAAAAGCATGTTGGCTTGAGGTGTCTTCCAATTGATTACGGATGGATAAGCGTCTGTATTGTATTCGTAACTGCAGGTAAGGTCATTTTTAGGTGTGGTGGCAGAAATGCTTAACAGGTTGTGTTCTGCAGAGAGGAAGAGATGGTCACCTGTTTCCAGTGCGATGAACTGCACATTGGCTACATTTTTAAAGAGGCCGTTTTTTTGATCATAAGTATACCTGGTGGATTCAGATCCATTTGTTTCGATGACAATGCCCATTTGATCAGTGGAAAGCGCATAAGCAAATAATTTGGTACGAAGTAATTGATCTTTATTTGTATAGTATTTAATGACGCTAATTTGTTGCTGTTCGTTATATTCAATGCTGTAGGAGCCCATAGGAATGTCGTCGCTTTCTGTTTGCGTCCATTGTATAACTTTAACAATGCGTTTCTGCTCATCACGGTAGTAATCTACATAGTGAACCTTGTTGGCTTCATGAATGAGTAAACCATTCATTTGGTTGTCTTTATACATAATAATCACTTTTTTACCTGCACCGTTGTCTGCAGATAAAAGTGAGTTGCTTTCTCCAATATATTTAAAAACGATGGATTGTGTAGCTGACTCCAATTTAACAGGGAGCAATTTGGCAGTGGAGGTTGGTGGGATAGTCGTTGTTGGCGGTGGGGTAACGGGCGTTGTCGGCGGGGTGGTTGGAACAATGACGATGGGTTTTTCTGGCGCTATTGGAGGTGTTGACTTACTGCAAGCGGCGAGGCTGCTTAAAGCGATGAGTAAAATCACATAAACGGTGGTGTTTTTCATATTTGAATAATTATTATATTCAAATGTGTGTTAAACTTGTTTAAATAAAAAAATATTTGATATTTTAGAGGTGTAATAATGTTTATTGTATAAACGCCCTCCGCTATCATTTCGATGTGATAAGAATTTTATTAAAGAGATAAAAAAGGCGTAAAGAGCTGTTGAACAGTTATTTTATATAAATATTTAAATAATTATGTATATAAAGCCTATATATTCTATATACTTTATATATTTGTAAGGATGAACAACACGAACCAGGTTTATTATAATATGATG
>Ga0247806_10001088_pt1 | contig 13865 bp, 13 predicted proteins | sample UWRJL059202B1_FD_179935 | JGI IMG/M metagenome (GOLD analysis project Ga0247806, IMG submission 179935) | Plant litter microbial communities from Arlington Agricultural Research Station in Wisconsin, United States - UWRJ-L059-202B-1 | ecosystem: Environmental > Terrestrial > Plant litter >... | reverse complement strand
TCGTCAGGCTACACGGCGCTGAACACAACGGGGCGCCCGACGACCTCGGTCAGGGCCTGGGCCATGTCGGTTCCGGTCCAGGCGATGTCACCGGCGAGTTCGTAGGTCACGTTTTCGTGGCCGGGGGTGGTGAGCACCACGGCGGCGGCCTCGGCGTAGTCGGTGCGGGAGGCGCTGGCCACCCGGCCGTCGCCGGCGCTGGTGAGGTAGACGCCGTTCTCCCGCGCCTGCTGCACGGCGGCGGCGTAGTTCTCGGTGTACCAGCCGTTGCGCAGGATGGTGACGGCAACGCCGGAGGCGTGCAGGGCCTCCTCGGTGGCCTTGTGCTCCGGAGCAAGGATGAGTGCGGAGGTGTCGGCGGCCGGGGCGCTCGTGTAGACGATCCGGCTCACACCGGCGGCGACGGCCGCGGTGATGGCGTTGGTGTGCTGAGCTACGCGCTGGCCGACCTCGCTGCCGGAGACGAGCATCAGGGTGTCGGCGCCGGCAAACGCGGCGGCGAGGGAGGCCGGCTCGGCGTAGTCGATGACCGCGGTGGTCACCCCCGTCGCGGCGAGGTCGGCCAGGCGGGCGGTGTTGCGGCCCACGGCGGTGATCTCGGCCGGGGCGACGCCGCGGTTGATCAGGTGCTCGACGATGAGCTGGCCGAGCTGGCCGGTGGCTCCGGTGACGACGATAGACATTGGTGGATCCTTTCGTGGCCCGCAGTCGCGTGCCTTCTGGAGGTGTAACCCGCGCACTCACCCATTACTTCCCAACCGAAGGTACCCACCTTTTGGTAAGCTAGTGGGCATGACCACCGCGCAGATGTCCCCGACTGCTTCACTCTCCGCCGAGGCAGCCGTGCGCGACCGCCTGGCCCGGTTGGTCGGTGACGCCGTGCCGGCCGAGGGTGACGCGCCGGCGCCGAACGTCTTCGCGGCCGGCTGCGCCAGCCGGGTGGTGCTGGACCACGTCACCAGCAAGTGGGGCGTGCTCGTGATCGTGGCCCTGTCGGAGACCAGCTTGCGCTGGGGCGAGCTGCGCCGCGGCGTCGAGGGCATCAGCGAGAAGATGCTCGCGCAGACCCTGCGCACCCTCGAGGCCGACGGCCTCGTGCACCGGGAGGCGCAGCCGAGCATCCCTCCGCGGGTGGACTACAGCCTCACCGACCGTGGGCACGACCTTGCCGAGCATCTCCTCCCGCTGGTGCGCTGGGTGGGCGCCAACGCCGGTGACATCGTGGGCGGCCGCTGAAGCCGACCGGGCGGCGCTGCCGGACTAGAGGTTGGGCAGGAACTGCAGCCAGGCCATCCGCCGGTCCCCGCGGGGGTCCGATTCCACCCGGTCCACCTCGTCGAAGATGAGGGTCAGGCGGTTCTCTTCGGTGTACGCCGGCCATCCGGGCCCGGTCGCGCCGGTGGCCGCGAAACGCAGCCAGTGCGCGCGCATCCGGTCGCCGGTGCGCAGAAAACTCGCCCGGCCGCCGAGCGCGGTGAGGCGGCGGACCTCGCGCTCGGTGCCCGACGTGGACAGCGCCAGCAGTTCGAGCCCGTGGGTGGCGTCGTAGCCGAGCAGGCGTAACAGCCGGGGGGCCAGGTCGAAGCGGTACAGGTAGACCGGCGCCGACCGGGAATGCAACTCGGCGACGAGCACGCTGGGAAACCAGAACGCATAGTCCGCGCCGAAGTCCACTTCGGCGCGCAGGGCCGGCAAAGCCGAATACACCTCCCGCATGCTCTCGTGGGATTCCGGCGGCGCCTCGTCGAAGAGGGACTGGATGCGGGGGATGGACCGCGGCAGGATGTCGATCCGACCGCGGAACAGCGAGCCCTCCCGGTCATTGGTGCCGATGATCAGGGGCACCGGATGAGCGTGCCCGCGCCGGAAGGCGTCGAGGGGGCGTTCGGGCAGAAAATCCCCGTCGACGACCGGGGCCATGCAGTACGTGCCGGGGTCGACATCCGGGGTGCGACGTTGCAGGACGAGGCCGGCCTGCACCAGCGCCGGCCATGGGGCGGTATCGAGCAGTTCGGCGGCCGGGCGGCGACCGCCGGCCAGCTCCGGCGCGCGGCCCTCCCGGAGCACTTCGATGAAGTCGGACGCCCAGCGACCGGCGAGCTCAGGCGAATAGGCGGCGTTCGACGGCGGGCTCTGCGCGATCGCCCGCGCGAAGAGGCCGGTGGCGGCGGGCGTGGCCAGCAACGTCACCACCGCGTTGCCGCCGGCGGACTCACCGACCACGGTCACGTTGTTGGGATCACCGCCGAACGACCGGATGTTGGTGTGCACCCACTGCAGCGCCGCGACCTGGTCACGCAGACCGAGATTGCTGTCGAATCGGCGGGTGCGGGTGCTGAACCGGGTGAAGTGGAGGTATCCGAGCGCGCCCAACCGGTAGTTCAGGGCCACGTAAACCGTCCGGCCGCTGCGCACGATGGTTCGACTGCGCTCCGTGAAGTCCCGCGCGGATCCGGAGACGTAGCCGCCACCGTGGATGAAGACCATCACCGGCAGATCGGTTGCGTCGGGCGCGGCGGCGGGCCGTTGCACGTTCAGGGTCAGGCTGTCCTCGCCCATCCGGATGCGGCGGTCAGCCCCCCGGAGCTGGGCGCCCCGGTCCTGCGGGGCGACGGGGCCGTAGGTGGTGGCGTCACGCACGCCAGGCCACGGGACCACCGGCTGGGGGGCACGGAAGCGCAGCGGCCCCACCGGCGGCGCGGCATAGGGGATTCCCCGCCAGGTTTGCACACCGGCATCGGGCCGGCTGCCGCGCACCAGACCCCCGGTGACACGGACCTCGAGCGGCCAGGATCGCGGAGCGGATGCTGACTGGTTCGCCGGGCTCCTGTCCGGCAGAGGGCGGAACATCGTCTTTCCCTCCTGCCCCAGTTCGGGTGCTCGGGGCCTGTTGTCTCCTATCGCTTCTTACGGATTCGGTTCGAACCCGAACCTCTCGCCGGCGTCCCACTCCTGACGGAGGTTGCCGTAGGCGGGGATGCCCCGGTTGGCCTTGAGGATTGCGGCCAGGTGCATCAGGTTCCAGGTCATGAACGTCGTGTTGCGGTTGGTGAATTCGTTCTCCGGGCCGCCGGAGCCCGGATCGAGGTAGCTGGGGCCAGGGCCGATCTCGCCGAGCCAGCCGGCGTCCGCGGCGGGCGGGATCGTGTACCCGATGTGCTGCAGGCTGTAGAGCACATTGGACGAGCAGTGCTTCACTCCGTCTTCGTTGCCGGTGATGATGGCGCCACCGACCTTGCCGTAGTAGATGTACTGGCCCTTGTCGTTGTACTCGCCCGACATCGCGTACAGCCGCTCGATGACCCGCTTGGTGACCGAACCGTTGTCGCCGAGCCAGATCGGCCCGCCGATCACCAGGATGTCGGCGGCGGCGACCTTGTCGAACAACGCCGGCCAGGCATCCGTGGCCCAGCCGTGCTCGGTCATGTCGGGATACACGCCCGTGGCGATGTCGTGGTCGATCGCGCGGAACTCCTCGACGTGCACACCCTGCCCACGCATGAGGCGCACACTGAGGTCGATGACGCCCTGGGTGTTACTGACCTCGGGGCTGCGCTTGAGGGTGCAGTTGATGAAGAGGGCGCGCAGGCCGTGATATTCGAACGAGGCCTGGGTGTTCCGCGTTGCGTGCGCCATGAGGGCAGTCAAGCACCGGCCCCGGGCTCCGTCTACCCGGCGCCGCCGCCGCCCATTCTGTTCAATTTGTTCAATTACGGACTTCCCGCCTTCGATCGCGAAACGAAGGGGGGAAGTACGTAAATGAATCGTCTCAGACGGTTCGCGGGCGGAAGCGACGGGCCAGGAACAGCACGGGGACCAGCAGCGCCATCGGCAGCAGGAACGCGGCGGCGAGCCCGGTGGTGTCCGCGAGGAGTCCCACCAGCACGGCGCCGAGCACCGCGCCGGCGTAGTTGAACAGGTTCACCCGGGCGATCACTTCGTCGCTGCGCGCCGGGTTGAGCTCGCCCGCCGCGCTGAACGCCAACGGCACCAGGGCGCCCACCCCGAAACCGGCCAGGGCGAAGCCCGCCACAGCCGCCCAGGCCGAGGGCACCACCGCCACGAGCAGGCAACCGACGATGGTCAGGATCGTGGTGCACACGGCCAGGATGGTGCGGCCGAACCGGCGCACCAGCAGGTCGGCGCCCACGCGGGTGACCAGGATCGCCGCCTGGTAGGCCGCGTAGCCGAGCGGGGCGATCGCTGCGCCGGTGAGCAGCACGTCGTGCAGGTACACGGTGCTCCAGGTGCTCACCGCGGAGTCGACCACGAACGCCGCCAGCACCACCGTGCCGAACAGGGCTATGCCGCGGCGGGGCAGGGGGCCGCGTGGCGCCGCATCCGGGGCGGTCGACGTGGTCCGCCGCGGGTCGAAGTTGCGTGCCCCGAGCCCGGCGACGGCGAGAGCCACCACGGCCCCCGCCACGAGGGCGATGCTCGCGTTCGCCGCCGTGCCGGCGACGGCCGACATCAGCAGCGCACCCAGGATGGCGGCGCCGGTGTACCAAGCGAAGAAGCCGGCCATCACGGACACGCCCGCACGTTGCTGCACGAGCACACCCTGCATGGCGCCGGAAGCATCCACGACGCCGAGGCCCGCGCCGTAGATCGCGAACGCGGCGATGAACGCGGGCAGGCCCACCGGCGATGCGATCAGCGGCAGGGCGACGGCCTCCAGCAGCAGGCCGACCACCAGGGCCACCCGGCTGCCCCAGCGGAGGGCGAGACGGTCCGCCAGCAACGAGCCGCCGGCCGCCGCGACGCACACCAGCAGCACGATGAGCGAGACCACGGTGTCGTCGATGTCGTACCGGCTCTTGAGATTGGGCAGCGAGGTGACGACCACGGCGTAGCCGAAGCCCTGCGCGGCGTAACTGGCGCTCACCGCCACCCTCGACCTGGCGAGCCCGACCGGTGGGCGGATGATCGTCGGTGCGCTCATTCGGTCAGCTCCAGGTCCGGTGGTGGGAACGCACGAGCCCGTGGACTCGTGCGCGATCCCGGGGATATGGCAGGCGGGTGCGGGCTCCAATCTGGTCTATCCGACGCTCGGCCACAAGCGGCGACCGCTATCTTCGCCGTTTTCTAACCTGCCGGAAACATCCGTCTCGTACGCTGTGAGATCGTGACGGCCGCGCGAAGCGGCGCCCAACCGGAAGGCCCCCATGGAGACCGAATTCGCCCTGTCCCTGCCGCAGTGGCTGACAGACCTGATGCCGGGGCTCCCGCTCTCGCTGCAGACACTCGACGAGCGGATGGAGCTGGTGAATTCCCTGGCCGACCGCAACTTCCGCGAGGGCAACGGTGGCCCGTTCGCGGCCATCGTGGTCGACGCCGTGACCGGGGAGCTGGTGTCGGTGGGCGTGAACGTGGTGCTCTCCTCCGGCATCGCCGGGGCGCACGCCGAGATCATGGCCCTCGGCCTGGCGCAACGGGCGACCGGGTCCTGGGATCTTGGCGCCGACCCGGAGCGGCCGCTGGAGCTGGTGGTCAACTGGCGTCCGTGCGTGATGTGTTACGGCGCGACCATGTGGTCGGGTGTGCGCCGCCTGGTGGTGGCCGGCGCCGGAGCCGAGCTCGAGGCGCTCACCGGTTTCGACGAAGGCCCCATGCGCGAGGACTGGGCCGAGCAGTTCGAGGAACGGGGCATCACGGTGGTGCAGGGCATCGGCCGGGACGAGGCCCTGCGGGTCTTCCGCGAGTACGGCGAGGCCGACGCGCTGGTATACAACGCGCGCAGCGGTGGTAGCTGAAGCGGGCTGCCCAGTGACCGGCTGCCGAAGGAAGCTACGGCAGCCGGCCTGAGGTTAGGACTGTTCGGTGTGCCTAGCGTTCGCGCGCGTCACCGACCTCGGTTGCCTGACGGCGGCGGATGATCACCAGCAGCAGGCCGCCGAGAAGGATCGGCACCAGCGCGATGGTGAGGAGGAACTGTGCATTCGCGCCCGTGCTGGCCAGAGCCGTCGGCTGAGTGCCGGCAGCGTTCGAGCCGGTCGCGGCACCGGGGATTATTGGAGTCGCCTGTCCGGACAGCGCGGGGGTGACCGCCGTGTGTGACACGACCGTGCTGACCGGCGATGCCGGAGCAGCCGGGTTCACGGGCGAGACCGGAGTGACGGGTGTGACCGGCGTAACCGGGTTCACGGGGCTCACCGGGTTCACGGGGGTGGTGGGTGCAACCGGGGCGACCGGTGTCAGCGGGTTGCCCGGCGTGGCGGGCGAGACCGGGTTCACCGGGTTGACGGGCACAACCGGGGTGACGGGTGTGACGGGGTTCACCGGCGCAACCGGGTTCACCGGAGAGACGGGTGCGACTGGGGTTACTGGCGTGACCGGCGTAACCGGGTTCACCGGAGAGACGGGTACCACTGGGGTAACCGGGGTAACCGGCGTCACGGGCGTGACCGGGGTGACCGGGGTGACCGGGGTGACCGGGGTGACCGGGGTGACCGGGGTGACCGGGGTGACCGGGGTGACCGGCGTCACCGGGGTGACCGGCGTAACCGGGATGACCGGCGTCACGGGTGTGACCGGGGCGACCGGTACGCCAGTGCTGGTTCCGTCAGTGCTCGAATCTCCGATCACCGATACGGCGTTTCCCGTCACCGTCACCGGGATCAGAAAGTCGATCACGGCCTGGGTGCCGCCGAGGATGCTGTCGCTTCCGTTGGTGGTTGTTTCGGTTCCGTTGCCGTTGTCGGTGGGGACGACGGTGGTGGTGTCGGAGCTGCTCGAGTCGCCGATCACTGAGATCGAATTACCGGCGGCGGTGATGGGTGCCACGGTGTCGACGACGGCCTGGGTGCCACCGAGAATGCTGTCGTCTCCATTGGTGGCCGCTCCAGATCCGTTACCGCCGTTGTCGGTGGGGATAACGGTGGTGGTGTCGGAGCTGCTCGAGTCGCCGATTACGGAGATCGAGTTGCCGGCCACGGTGACAGGGACCACGGCGGCGATCACGGCCTGGGTGCCGCCGAGGATGCTGTCGCTTCCGTCGGTGGTGGCTTCCGCGGGGGCACCAGCCGCAGCCTCAGTGGTTCCGGCCGGGGTCGTGGAGCTGTCCGAGCTGCTCGAGTCGCCGATCACGGAGATCGAGTTCCCGGAAACGGTGACGGGTGCCACGGCGTCGACAACCGCCTGGGTGCCGGACAGGAGCCCGTCATCCCCACCTGTTGACGCGCCGGCCGGAGTCTCTGAGGAGTCTTCGGCTGGTGCCGGGGTGGCCGCGACCGGGGCGGTGGTGGCGTCTGAGGTGGTCGAGTCGCCGATGACGGAGATGGCGTTTCCGGAGACCGTCACGGGTGCGACGGCTTCGACGACCACTTGGGTGCCGCCGAGGATGCTGTCGCTTCCGTCGGTGGTGGCTGCAGCTGGCGCCTCGGCTGGTGCCGGGGTGGCCGCGACCGGGGCGGTGGTGGCGTCTGAGGTGGTCGAGTCGCCGATGACGGAGATGGCGTTTCCGGAGACCGTCACGGGTGCGACGGCTTCGACGACCGCCTGGGTTCCCCCGAGCACACTGTTGCTCCCGTCGGTGGTGGGTTCAGCTGCAGCTGGTGCTGGTGCTGGTGCTGGTGCTGGTGCTGGTGCTGGTGCCGGAGCGGGCGCCGGCGCCGCGACAGGGGCGGCCGGGGCGGTGGTGGCCTCCGAGGTACCGGAGTCGCCGATCCCGGAGATCGCGTTGCCGTTGGCCGTGACGGGCAGCACCGCCTCGACGACGGCTTGGGTGCCGCCGAGGATGCTATCCTCTCCGTCGGTGGTCGGCGCCGTGGGCGCTTCGGCGGGTGCGGCCGGGGCGGTGGTTGCGTTCGAGCTGGTGGAGTCGCCGATGACGGAGACCGCATTGCCGTTGGCGATGACGGGCAGGGCGGCTTCGACAACAGCCTGGGTGCCGGAGAGGATTCCGTCGGTGCCGGAGGTGTTTGGCGCGTCTGCGGCGTTGGCAACGCCTACGCCGACGGCCGAGAGGCCCCCGAGGAGTAGGGCGCAGAAGAGGCCCTTTTTGACATATGAAAACATGGTTTTTACTCCTTGAACGAATGATGGTGTGCTCCCGTGCGGGAGGCTTCGGTCGCGGTCTGCGTGAACTCAGCAGTGCGACCCATCAATCAGGAGTGGATCCGGGTTCGAGCGAAGGGTTCAGCGGAAGCTCGTCACTGCCGGGCAGCGCCGAGTGAAATCGGACATCCGGCAGTGGAAGCACGCCGGAGGAAGCGGTGGTGACGGCAATCGGGCCGGCGCCCAGACCCGATCCGCCGGCGGTGCTGCCAGCCGGGGTGGGCAGTGCCGCGGGAGTGAAGGGGGTGCCGAAAGGTGGTGTCGGAGCCGTGGGCTCCGGCGCCCCGGCGGCCGCCGGGGGGTTGGCCGCGGCGGCACCGTGTGAGGCGGATGCGGCGACGAGCGATCCCGCAGGAACAGTGAAGCGAGTCAGTTCGAGGGTGTGCGTCAGCGGCGAGTCGGCCTGGATCGCGGGAGCCGCCTCGTTCTGCACCGGTGCAGCCGGTGCTGTCGCGGCACCCGCGGCCGGCAGCGGGGAGGTGGAGGTCGACTCGACGACCGGCTTGGCACCGTGACCGGTGCCGGCCGGAACGATCACCGGCAGGGGCTCGGTGCCGACATCGGCGATGGGCGGCACCACGGTCTCGACAACCGGCGGAACCACGACGTCCACGGGCGGAATCACGGCGTCCACGATGGGGGTGACGGGCGTAGGCACAGCGTCGACCACCGGTGCGGCGACATCGTTGACCACCGGTGTGACAACAGTGTCGACAACCGGTGCGGCGACAGTGTCGACCACCGGTGTCACAACAGTGTCGACGATCGGCGGCACGACTGGTGTCACCACCTCGTTGACGACAGGCACCAGAACCTCGTCAACGACCGGTGCGATCACGTCGGTGACGACCGGCGTGACGACGGTGTCGACCACTGGGGCGACAACGTCGGTGACCACCGGGGCCACGACCTCCGTGACCACGGGTGTCACCACGGTGTCGATGACGGGCACGACAACCTCGGCGACGACGGGGGTCAGCACCTCGGTCACGACGGGGGAGACGACCTCTGTCACCACCGGTGTCACGACGGGCACGACAACTTCGGTGACCACCGGGGTGACGGTGGTCTCGACGACGGGGGCCACGACCTCGGTGACCACGGGGGTGACCGCTTCGGTGAGGGGGGTGACGACCGGCGCAACAACCTCATCAACGACCGGGACGACCACCTCATCAACGACCGGCGCCACGACCGCCGCGACGACGGGGGCGGCAACCTCTGCGACGACCGGTGCGGCGACGGCTTCAACAACCGGGGCTGCGACTTCTGCGACGGGCGCCAGGACGGGTTCGACGACCGGTTCGACGGCGGCCACGACGGGCTTGACGGTGGGCTCCACGGCATCGAGTACGGGCGCCACAGCCCCCAGTACCGCGCCGAGGGGCGAATCGTCCGACCCGTCGGAACTGGCGACCGTTGCCGGCGATGCCGCGAGGGCCGATGTCGGCGCGGAGAGTAGGTCGATCACGAACCAGGCGAAGAGGGCGACCAGGGCGGCGAGCAGAATGCGCACGAGTGAGGTTGCCTGCATGTGCTGCATTCGCTCCACGTTCGCCACCCCCCTTGGTGCGTGTGTTCTCCCGTCAGAAAACCACAGAACCCCGTGGGATGTCCAGCAATTGTGCACAATCTGGGGATAACTCGGCTTCTCTGGCACCCGTCCGTGGTGAATTCCCACCGACCCGGCTTCTTCGTCTCAGCGCCGAGAAAGGGTTTACTGGGGGAATGACTCCCAGCCAGCGGCGCATCCTCGTCGTCGCCATCCTCGCGTCGTTCGTGGCGTTCCTGGACGGTTCGATCATCAACGTCGCCCTGCCGGCCATCTCTCGGGAACTCGGCGGCGGGCTTGCCCTGCAGCAGTGGGTGGTCGACGGCTACCTGCTCAGCCTGGGCGCGCTCATCCTCGTCGCCGGTTCGCTCTCCGACACCTTCGGTCGGGTGCGCGTGCTGCGGGCGGGGCTGATCTGGTTCGGGATCACGTCATTGGCCTGCGGCCTGGCGCCGACCGGAGTAGTGCTGGTCATCGCCCGCCTGCTGCAGGGGGTGGCCGCCGCGCTGCTCGTGCCGAGCTCCCTGGCCCTGATCACCTCGAGGTTCAGCGGTGTCGCGCAGGGCAAGGCGATCGGCGCCTGGACCGGCTGGACCGGCGTGGCGGGCATCGCGGGGCCCGTGGTGGGCGGACTCCTGGTGGACTCGTCGAGCTGGCGGCTGGTGTTCTTCATCAACGTGATCCCCATCGCCGTCACCATGTTCCTGCTGCGCCGGGTGGAGGAACCGGCCCGGCCCACGGCCGGCGCCCGGGTCGACGTGCTCGGCGCCTGCCTCGCCGTGCTGGGTCTCGGCGGGCCGGTCTTCGCCCTGATCGAGCAGGGCCGGTTCGGCTGGGGCAGCCCGGTCGTCTACCTGCCGATGGCGGTCGGTCTGCTCGCGTTCGCCGCGTTCCTCTGGTGGGAGGCGCGGGCCCCGCAGCCGATGATGCCGCTCGGCCTGTTCAAGGAACGCAACTTCGCCGTGGGCAACCTCGCCACGGTCGGCATCTACGCGGCACTCAACCTCGGTTTCTTCATCTTCGCGCTGTACCTGCAGGAGGTGGGCGGGTTCTCGGCCACCCTCGCCGGGTTCGCCGGGATCCCGGCCACGGTGATGATGATCCTGTTCGCCACCCTCTTCGGCACTCTGGCCGGCCGGTACGGGCCGCGCCTGTTCATGACCGTCGGCCCGGTCGTGGCCGGCGGCGGGTTCCTGCTGCTGCTCACCGCGGTGCCCCCGGTGGACTTCTGGCTGCACGTGCTGCCCGGCATCGTGCTGGTGGGCCTGGGCCTGTCGATCACGGTGGCGCCGCTGACCTCGGCCGTGCTCGGCTCGATCCACCCCGGCCAGGCGGGCATCGGCTCGGCCATCAACAACGCCGTGGCCCGGGTGGCCGGCCTCGTCGCCATCGCCATGACGGGAACCATCGTCGGGTCTACCCTGGACGTCGCCGGCTACCAGCGCGCCATGGTGGTCGTGGCCGCGCTGATGTTCATCGGAGGCGTCGTGTCGTGGCTGGGCATCCGCACGCCGACGCCGGCACCGGATGCGTCGGCCGCGACAGTGGAGGAGGTGACGTGACTGTGGACCATCCGCTTCTCTTCGACGAGCCGGATGCGGCCCTGGACCGCCTCCGCACGGTGTGCCTCGCGTTCCCCGAGGCGGTGGAGGTGCTCGCCTGGGGGCGGCCCACCTTCCGCGCCGGCAAGAAGATCTTCGTCACCGCCGGCGCGCACATGGACCGCCCGCACACCATCGTGTTCAAGCCGGACCCGGAGGAGCGGCGGGCGCTCGTGGCCGACCCACGGTTCTTCATCCCGCCGTATTACGGGCCGGTCGGCTGGCTGGCGCTCGACTTCGGCGAGCCCGACACCGACTGGGTGGAGCTGGCCGAACTCGTCGAAACGTCGTACCGGCAGGTGGCGCTCAAACGCCAGCTGACCGAATTGGACCGCCGACGGTCGAACCTGGCACCAGGCACCCTCGAATAGCTGCTATAGTTTTCAAGTTGTCTTCGAGCGTTTACGCTGCAGAAGTCACCACTGCGCCCGTAGCTCAACGGATAGAGCATCTGACTACGGATCAGAAGGTTGGGGGTTCGAATCCCTTCGGGCGCACAGATGGAAAGCGGTTCACTTCGGTGGGCCGCTTTCGTCGTTTGCGGTGTCTGGTGAGACGGCCGTGTCAGGATGGAGCGATGCGCCGCGCTTCCGATCCCCGGACCTACGACCTCGAAGCCCTCCGCGACCGGCTGCTTCCGGAGGATGGGGGCACGGTGAATGACAGCATCCCGCAGCTCGCCGCCGCCGACCCGGGGCACTGCGGGATCGCGCTGGTGCTCCCCGACGGCAGCATCCGCACCAGCGCCCAGGCCGACCTGCCCTTCAGCGTGCAGTCGGCGGTGAAGCCGTTCCTCTTCGCCCTCGCCCTGCAGGACACGAACGGAGCCGCGCTCGACCGCATCGGCATCGAACCGACCGGGGAGGCCTTCGACGCCATCAAGCTTGAGAGCGGCACCGGCCGGCCCCCGAACCCCATGGTCAACGCCGGGGCCTTGCTCACGGCCGCCTTGGTCGACGGGGACGACGTCGAGGCCCGCAACGACCGCATCCTGCGCGGGCTGTCGGCCTTCGCCGCCCGGCCGCTCGAGGTGGACGAGGAGGTCGCCCGCGACGAGCACCTGATGGGCGACCGCAACCACGCCCTGGCGCACCTGATGCGCTCGGAGGGCACCCTCGCGGTCAGCGCCGACGACGCCGTGGCCGTGTACGCCCGGGTGTGCGCGGTGCTCGTGGACGCCACGGCGCTGGCTGTCATGGGCGCCACCCTCGCCTGCGACGGTGTCAACCCGGTGACGGGCGAGCGCGTCGTGGCCTCGGCGGTGGCCCGCGACGTCATGTCGGTCATGGCCACCTGCGGGGTCTACGACGGGTCCGGCCGGTGGATGCGCACGGTCGGCGTCCCGGCCAAATCGAGCGTCTCCGGGGCCATCGTGCTCGCCGCGCCGGGCCGTCTCGGCGCCGCCATCGTGAGTCCGCCTCTCGACGCGCAGGGCACCAGCGTGCGCGGGCGCATCGCGAGCGAGCGGCTCAGCGCCGACCTCGGCCTGCACGCCTTCGGGCCGTACACGGGCTGAGGGCGCCCGGCCGTCAGCCGAGCCGGTGGGCCAGTTCGGCGAGAACGCCGGCCAGCCGGCGGTCGAAGTGCGGGGGAACGTTCTCGGGCAGCGCATCCACCGGCCACCAGGCCACGTCGTCGCTCTCGTCGCTGGCCACAGGGGCCGCCTCCGGGCGGGCCACGGCCGCGAAACCCACGTCCCAGTGCGCGCTGCAGCTGAAGCCGCCACCCAGGCCGTGCCGGTCGACGTCGAGGATGCCCGGGCCGAGCGGCTCCAGGTCGGTGATCCCGCACTCCTCGCGCGCCTCCCGGTAGGCCGCCGCGGCCACCGACGCATCCGCGGACTCGACGTGGCCGCCGAGCTGCACCCAGAACCGGCCCTTGCGGTGGAAGCAGAGCAGCACCTGGGCGAGGTCGGGCGTGAAGACGAAGCAACTGCCCGTGACGTGCTCGGGGCCGCCGTCGCGGCGCAGCGCCGTACCGGGCGAGTCGGCGAGGAAGTCGAGGTACTCGTCCCGCAGCGTGGCCTGACCGGGCGCGAGCGGCGTCCAGGCCCGGAGCCGGTCGATCAGGTCGTCGGTAGGGGAGCGCAGAGCGGAATCGGGCACATCCGAGGTTAGCCGCCCGCAACAGTTGCCCGTGCGGACGAATGGTCCCGGTGTGCCGGGTGCATTTGTCCGTTACGGGACCATTCAGCGGTCAGTGGGTGTGCTCGACGACAAAATCGGTACCGGGGAACACCAGCGTCTCGTGGCCGTCGTCGAACGACACCAGGTAGGGCGGCTCCCCTTCGGGGCCGCGTACCTCACGGATGGTCCCGTGCCGGTCGGGCGTCGAATCGGTCTTTCCCCGAATGATGATGCGGTCGTTTTCTGTTGCGCGCATAACGCTCACCTCCTGCCGGGCAGGTTACGCTCGCGCCCGGCGCCTGCACAGGGGCAGCCGAGGGCGCATCCGCAGGGCGGGTCAGGCGGGCTGGTCGGGGCCCAGCCGCAGCCGATCACAGAGGGCTGTGAGCTGCACGAGTTCGTCGGTGCTCAGGCTGTCGCCCACGCGGGTGGTGATCGACCCCATGTGATCGAGCGCCACCCGGCGGAACAGGGCGTAGCCGGCTTCGGTGAGCTCAACGATGGCGCCGCGGCCGTCGTCGGGGTCCGGAT
>Ga0247806_10001087_pt1 | contig 13868 bp, 5 predicted proteins | sample UWRJL059202B1_FD_179935 | JGI IMG/M metagenome (GOLD analysis project Ga0247806, IMG submission 179935) | Plant litter microbial communities from Arlington Agricultural Research Station in Wisconsin, United States - UWRJ-L059-202B-1 | ecosystem: Environmental > Terrestrial > Plant litter >... | reverse complement strand
AACTGGGCTACGAAGGTCAGAACGATCCGATTTTCTCGGGGATTGTCGTAAAGGAAACGATTACGATTGACAATATCATCGGTTCAAAGCTCCTCGTTACCTGCAAGGACGAAGCTATCAAAACGACCATTCTGCGCAATTATGCGGTTTTCGAGAATGAAACCGACAGCGATATCCTGTCTGGTATCATCCGCAAAGCCGGATTGACAGCCGCCGTCGATGCGACTTCCGTGACGCAGAAAGAAATGGTTCAGTTCAATGCCACCGACTGGGATTTTATCAATGTCCGTGCGGAAGTCAATGGTCTGGTTGTATATACAGATAGTGGCACACTGACCGTCGCGAAACCTGCTGTCAGCGCATCGCCTGCCTTACAGGTACAGTTTGGCTATGACGTGATCGAATTTGAAGGCGAGCTCGATGCAACTTACCAATACGAAAGCGTGGTAGGACAAGCGTGGAGCATGAGCACGCAAGCACTGGTAGCATCTACAGCAGCGGCGCCAACACTCAATGCACAGGGCGATGTTACAAGCGCGACGCTCGCCGAAGCCTTATCCGCAGGGACGGACACGGTGCCAAATACTGTTCCGCTGGAGCAATCCGCTGTGCAAAGCTGGGCGAATGCCATATTGTTGCGTTCCGGATTGTCCCGGTTCAAAGGCGTATTGCGTTTCCAGGGGTCACCGCTGGCGAAAGTCAATACACTGATTTCCTTGCAGGGGATGAGCAGCCGCTTCAACGGCAACGCTTACATTTCGGGCGTGACACATATTATTGACGATGGAAACTGGATTACCGAAGTGAAAATCGGCCTGAACATGGACTGGTTTGCCGAAAAGCCGCACATTTCAGGCCCGCTCGCCGGCGGATTATTGCCCGGAGCACGCGGCTTGCAAACCGGCATCGTGAAAAAGACCAACGCAGATCCCGACAACCAGTTCCGGGTGCAGGTTTCCATTCCTATCATTGGCGGCGACAGCAACCTGGTTTGGGCGCGGTTGGCGAACTTTTACACAGGCAATACATTCGGTGCTTTTTTCATGCCGGAGGTCAATGACGAAGTGATACTCGGATTCATGAACGACGATCCACGCTATCCCGTCATTCTCGGCAGCGTTTACAGCTCATCGATCCCCGCTGCACAAACGCCGGATGAGCAGAATTCTATCAAATCGATTGTTACGCGCACCCAGATGCAGCTGAAGTTTGACGAAGAAAAGAAAGAGATCACAGTCCTCACGCCAGGTGGCAATCAATTGGTGATCAGCGATGAAGACAAAGGTGTGAAGATCACAGATCAAAACAGCAACACATTGACAATGAACGATCAGGGTATTGTTATCGAAAGTAAATCCGACCTGACGTTGAAAGCTTCACAAGGAGTAACGATCCAGGGACTTACGGTGGATATTACCGGCAATCAGACCGCCACAATGAAAGGCAACCAGGCAGCAACTGTGTCCGGCGGATCCCAATGCACCGTGTCGAGTGACGGACAAATGGTCGTCAAAGGAACCGCAGTCATGATTAATTAACAACAAAACGAAGTACGATGGATTACCTCGAATCATTTTTAGGCACCGGATGGAGCTTTCCGCCCAGCTTCAACAAAGCAGGCGGGGTAGAGCTCGTATCCAACGATATTGACATCAAACAGGCGCTACAGATCCTGCTCAGTACTTCGCTGGGAGAAAGGACAATGCTGCCAAAATATGGCTGTGATCTCAGCGACTATCTGTTCTCCTCGATATCTGATTCAAACCTGTACCTGATCCAGGAACAGATTACTTCCGCGATCATCAATTTCGAGCCACGTGTAACTGTCAACAGCGTGCAGATCGACCAGACGCAATACCTGGATGGGATCCTCAGCATCCTTGTCGATTATTCCGTCATCACGACAAACACGCGCTTCAACCTCGTGTTTCCGTACTATAAGCTCGAAGGAACCGACATCCCGCAACTGTATTTTGAGAATTTCACCCTGCAATCAGAAGACTGAAACACATGCCCCAGCAAACCACAGGTACTTCCCGCAATCAGCGTTCAGATCATCAGCTGCTGGATCGTCTTTGCCAGATCGATAATAAGTCTGTCGAGGATTTGCTGGGCTATATACAGAAGTACCTGGGGAACATCAATTATTTCAATCTCAAAAATGTACCTGACGGAAACTGGTCGGAGATCCTGCAGCAGACACCCTTGTTTTACATGGTTGGCATACTGAATTATCCGATTGCCAGCCTGAAGTCCAATACCGCAAATTTGCGGGACCTGAATGACTGGTACCAACGTATCATCGATTGGCGGAATACACTGAGCGAGATGGGTGAGAGTAAGCTTTCAGGACAGATCAGCGACCTGATCGGCGATCCTGTATTCCAGTCGCAGGCTACAATTGTCCGCATGTCTTTCAATGCTCCGCCCGAAACACCGGAAACGGCACGGCCGCTGTTCGGCTATCCTTCTTATGTTCCCCCGGTTGTAACGCCTGTCGACCGACCCGATCCGGAAAACATTATTCCTGACTTCCTGAAAATCGTGCTGCAAATCCGCAAATATACGAGTGATCAGTTGAAGGAAGATATCCATACCAAATCCGATCACAATCCGAACATTGCGATATATGTCGCATTCATGGAGCTCTACAAAAATCTCCAGGACCAGATCAATACCCTGCCGCGGCGGCATCTCGATTTTTATTACCAGGACGTGCTGAAACAGTCGCCGCTTCCGGGAACACCTGTTTCCGCTTACGTCTATTTTCAATTGTTGCCAACCGTTGCATCTTCGAGGCTGGACAAAAATGCTTTGATTTCAGCGGGCAAATTATTTGGCAGCAAAACCGATATTTTATTTGAAACGACGAGTCCGCTCAAACTGTATCAGGCTGAAATTGCCAATATCCGGACGCTTTATTTCAACAAAAGCCCTTTTGTCAAAATCGGAACGGATCAATCCATCGTTTCCAATATAGTACTCAATCCATTGGTGCAAAATGGACAAGTCCTCACCAGCAGTGCGGGAACAGCTGTATTTGGGGCTGATCCGGCTACGATTTTCAATCCGCAGACCGACCCGGAAAAGATCGGCCAGATGGGATTCATCCTCGGTTCGCCCGTTTTGTCGCTCAGTGAAGGAAGCCGACAGATTACACTCGACTTTCAGCTGGCAGATGAGGCTTCCGTTCAATTGTGGAGTTTGCTCGGGCAGATCGCGCAACACAAATCACAATCTGTGGCAGATGCTTTTGTACAGGTTTTTGAAAGTGCCTTTAACATTTCCTGTACCACCGCAGCCGGCTGGGTCCCGATCGATATGTACGCCGTTTCTTCAGATCAGGCCGGGAACAGCTTTACGGTTTCCCTGGAGCTCGCCAAAACTTTTCCTGCGGTCGATGCGATCAAAGTGAAGTCTGATCCCGATAGCCCGGAGCTTCCGGCACTGCGATTCGCACTGAATCCTTTTGCGCCCGTGTATGCGTTTTCTTTTCTCGAAAACCTACTCGTCTTTTCCGTGCGCATCGGTGTGGCTGTACAGGAAATTAAAAACCTGACCGTTTACAATAATTTCGGCATGCTGTCCGTCGACAAGCCTTTTGCGGTATTCGGCACAGCTCCTGCCAAAGATGCTTATGTCATGGTGGGCAAGGCAGAACTTTTCCAGAAACAGATCGACTCCCTTACTGTCCAGTTCGAATGGCAGGGAATTCCGACAATTTACGGCGGATTCAATGCTTATTATGCAGGTTATTCCCAGACTTTTGACAATGAATCCTTCCAGGTGCAGAGCAGCGTTTTGTCCAACGGGTACTGGGTTCCGGCCAATTCCGGAAATGTTCCGACTGCGAATTTGTTTGAAACGGAAAGCTGTGTGACGCCCGCCGGCTATGAAAGTGTTGTTCTCAGGTCTGAAAGTATAATCCCGGTAGCTGCTTTCACACCTAAAATTCCCGCGGACCGGCAACTGCAGGAGCCACTTTTGTACACCAACAATCAGCAAGGCGGCTTTTTCAAACTCACACTTGTATCACCGGATGCTGGTTTCGGCAGCCAGATCTACCAGCAGGATTACACGTCGGTCGCAATTTACAATGCCAAATACGGTACACAGGTCCCGTACCCGAATGCGCCCTATATCCCGGTTGCCAACAGCATTTCGCTGAGCTATGAAGCTTCCGATCTGCTTGAATTCAGCGCGCTTTCGATGAAGAACAGCGCGAATATGTCTCAACCGCAGGAATTCATGCATGTATCGCCGCTCGGTATCGAGCGCCAGGTTTCGCAAACAGCCACCGGCACCTACCTGATTACGGATTTCAAGGGTGCAGGCTATTTGTATTTCGATCTCAACGGTATGCCTGTGCAGTCCTTCGCATCGCTTTATTTCCATTTCGTACAGTCGAACCCGGAAGTAAGCCAGAGCAGCGCGATTTTGTGGGAATACCTCGACCGGGATACCTGGCATCCGCTGGATACGAGCCACATCATCCACGACGGCACAACAGGCTTCACGCGATCCGGGATTATCGAATTGCTGCTGCCGGAGCTGGGACCTGAATTTCAACCCGATCTGTTCAGGAATTATACCTTCCGCATATATGCAGCGCAAAATCCATACACGTTTCCGGCGCTTGCCGGGATCTATCCGAATGCAGTGAAAGCAACCTGTACCTCCACCGATCCACAGGTTATGGGGAATACGGTTACCGCTGGTCAGCTCCTTAAAATGAGCGGTATTTATCCTGATCTCAAAGCCGTCATCCAGCCTTTTGACTCTTTTGGCGGTACACAGGCGGAAAAGGAGATCTACACACGCGTCAGTGAAAGGCTGCACCACAAAAACAGGGCATTGACCGCCTGGGATTACGAACGCCTCGTACTGGAGAAATTCAGCAACGTCGGCATTGTGAAATGTACGCGCCTGGACCAATCTTTCCGGGAAATGCCGGGACAAGCCAACCTGATCCTGATCGAAAATACCTGGACAGTAGATAATCCAACTTATTTCAGCATCGACGAGCTCCAGGAGATCACGGATTTCCTGAAAGCATGTGCGAATCCGTTTACGCAGATCCGCGTGATGAACCCGATTGTAGAAACTTTGCTGGTGAACTGCGTTGTCGAATTTGAGCAGGAAGATGCCGGCGGCTATTATTTCGACCTCGTGAACCAGGAGATTGTCCAGTTCCTGTCACCGGTTTCCCGGCCCGACGGCGCAAGCGGCATCGGCGGTTCGATGACTACCGGTATGCTGCTCGGTCACCTCGAAAATCTACCGTACCTGAAAGCGGTCAAGCACCTCACGATCGAGCACATTTGCCGGAACGGGGCAGATACTTACAAAATGATCGTGTACAAGGTCGACGAAAAGATCCGCGCCGCAACGCCCTGGTCCATCCTGGTGCCGACCCAGCAAAATATAATCCGCACAGGAGATGTACCGGTTTTCGAACAAGCAGGCAATCCCGGAATTGGCGACCTTGAACTCGGGCTGGACTTCATCCTCGGCGAAAAGCCATTTTCCGGAAAGATTCCTGAAGTGCCGGCAGTAGAACATCCGCGGGAATTGCCCAATTCTATCTTAGTATTTAAAAGAAATTTCTGACATCATGGACAACAATTTATTCAACCGCGACAGTCTGAAAGCCCTGTTCCAGGATGGCGCCAGGCCGACCGAAAACAGCTTTGCGAAGCTGATTGATTCGTCGCTGAACAAACTGGAGGACGGCATTTCCAAAGATCCGGACAATGGGTTGATGCTGGCCCCGGACGGTGTGGACGCCGATAAGCTGATCAGCTTTTATGCATCCATCAGCAACGCACTTCCGGATTGGTCTATCGTACTCAATCCTGCAGATGCAAATGGATTGGGAATTGCAGAAACCATTTCCGGCGACACACAGGCTACACGCCTGTTTTTTGAAAAGGGCGGTAAAATCGGTGTTGGTACACAAACACCGGAAACTGATCTCGATGTTGAAGGCATCCTCGGTACCAACAGCAGAATAGGCACTTTCCTGATCTCGACGGCTCCCGCAGATGGGAAATGGCACAACATTGTTACGAACCTCGACGGCTGTATTTCTTTCGAGATATCTGCCCAGGTAGGCAAGGAGCACACTGGTAAATATGCCTTGCTGCACGCCAACGCCATCAGCACCTTTGGTAAATCCCGCATCCGTTCCACGCAGGCCCACTACGGCTGGTACTGGAACAAGATCGCCCTGCGCTTTTCGGGCGACACACACAATTACAGCCTGCAGATCAGAACCCGTTCAGACTACGGTTCCAGCCAGGAAATCAGGTTCCACATCGCGAAGCTGTGGGACAACGAAATCATGTCCCTGTTTCAATAAATGAAAGTTATGGCAGACCAGGAAACCAAGCACATCCCGAAAAAGAAAGTTGGAGAAAGCCTCTACGAACAGTTCTATTTGCAAGGTATGGAAACTTTGCAACGGCTTTCGGGGAAAGTATGGACCGACTTCAACGAGCACGATCCCGGTGTGACAATACTCGAAAACATCGCGTATACACTCACCGAGCTGGCCGAAAAAACCAAACTTCCGGTTTCCGACCTGCTGATCGAAAACGAAGGACAAGTGCTACAATCCGGCGACAACGGTATGTTCATTCCCTCGGAGATTTTCACGATCAATCCAGTTACGGTCACAGATCTCCGCAAAGTCATTATCGACCAGATCGACGACGTCAAAAACGTTTGGATCGAGCTGGTGAACATGGATGGAAGTCCGCTAAACAACAACCTCAAAGGATTGTACAAAATCGCCGTGGAACTTTATTTTTACGACGAGCAGAAAATCCAGCCGGATATCATGGAACAGGTGCGCTCTGTTTTTCATGCGCACCGCAACCTTTGTGAAGATATTTACGAGATCTCAATCTGCAAGCCGTATTCGCTCGGACTGAAATTCAATATTTCCCTGGAGGACAATATCGACGGCGAAGACATGCTGGCGCAGATTTTATACAAGCTCACGAATTACCTGACGCCGGAAGTACAGTTTTCTTCGCTGGAACAACTGCTGGCCGATGGCATGACGACAGACCAGATCTTTGACGGTCCACACCTTGAAAATGGGTTCATACAGGATGTATCGCTTAACGATCCGATCACGTCCGTAACGATGTCGGAGCTTGTCCGGCTGATCTCGCAGATCGATGGCATCAAGAGCATCAATCAATTCGACCTGGAACACCTCGGCGATCCGGATGCAGCCAACCAACTGTCATTGGCCGACCTGCAGCTTCCCCAGGATAAAGTAATTGTCATTCCCGGGGGTTATGTGCCTGTGCTCGTTTTCCCTACATCCGCCAAAAAGCTGACGTATCGCAACAATTCTACGGTTTTTTATCCGAACCTGAAGATCGTCAAGACCAAATTTGCGAGTTTGCAGGCGGGCGATTATAAGAACTTCCAACTGGCTTCCAATGCGCGCAATGAAATAGAGATTCCACAGGGAAGCTACAGGAATGTTCCGGATTATTACCTGATGCGGAATCAATTTCCCGCGATTTATGGCGCAGGCGAATTCCGCTTGCCTTCCGGGCTTCCGACAGCGCGGTATGCGCAGGTCAAACAGTTGCAGGCTTATTTGTTGTCGATGGACCAGGTACTGGCGAATTTTCTTGCGCAGCTAAATCATCTATATGCGCTTTACGATGTCAGTTCCAGCGAGCTGCAATCCTATTACACGCAACAGCTGGAAGGCATGGAGGACATTCTCGATCTGCTGCGGGAGGACCCCAACGACAACGATCAGTACGTACTCAACAACTGGAAAGAAGTCCTCACGCAAACCAATGCACTTTTCGATCATCCAAAAATCAAAAGGCTGGACAACATTGCAGACAACCTGGTTGCGCGTTTTAGTGAGAAATTCCCGAGCTATACTTTACAAAAAATCAATGCGGTAACACATGAGTCTACGGTTTCCTACCGGGAATTTGAAAAAAGGCTATTGCTTTGGAAGCGTAAATTTGTCCGGTATTACGACAAGCTCAGCTACAACCGCTTCAGGTCCTACAATTATTCCCTGCCGACGGAATACCTTTCCTACGAGTCAGGGAAGGAAGAAGGACAATCCAATATGCCCGGGCTGATCGCGAAAATCTGTATCCTGCTCGGTATCCAGAACGGTGCGCCGCGCTCGCTGACGAAAGTGATCTGGGATTCAGGCATCATCATTTACAAAAGACGGGCAGGGCAGGAGATCATTTCCTGGAAACTCGAGAATATCTTTCAGAAAGATGCACCCGATGCACTCGAATTCGAAAATACGGTCATCATCAACGATACGGTGACAGACCTGCACGACGGCTACTATTTTATCGGCAACAAGAATGATATCCTCCAGGAAGTCCTGAAATATGGCATCAAGGAATCCAGCTATGAGATCAAGCACACTACGTTGCCAACACGCAACCAGTTTTACATCCTGTTTACGGACGATCAGCGCAGCAATGTAGTGCACATTTCAGATTCCCTGGAAGCCGCCAATAACAGCCAGGCCGAGCTGATCCATTTCTTCAATGAAGTCAACGATTCCAGTGAAGGTATTGTTTTGATGGAGCATTTGTTGCTTTCGCCGCCTTACAATGGCCATCACTTCGGGTTCTCGATCGATTTTTCAGTCCTCGACCCGAAGATCGATTCCACGCTTGTCAGTCACCACCACCAACCGATGGAAAAACGCAACCGGGACGTACAAATCCTGCTGGAAAACCTGCTGCCCGGACCGGTGAACAATTCCTGCTTACTACGCATCGTTCATGCTGATGGCGGCTACAAGGTTGAGGTCAGACAGGAAACACAGGCGATAACAGCGATCTCCGAAAAAACATATGCGCTGTATTCGGATGCAGAAAACCTGCTGAACAGGCTTCAGAACCTTAAACGAAGCCAGGCGGATACAACGGCCGTTCAACCTGTTTTCAATGTTTCCTACGGACATTCGGCCCCGGTGGACGAAACTTTCTTTTCCTTCCGGATGAGTGCGATTATGCCCAACTGGCCGGTTCGTTTCCAGGATCCGAATTTCAGACAGAATTTCGAGAATATCCTGTACCGCGAATCGCCCGTACACCTCGTCAGCAACAGCTATTGGCTCGATCTGATGACGTATTCGGCATTTGAGGCCAAATATTTTCAGTGGATATCGCTGCAATCCAACCGCAACGCAGGACCTGAACTGTTGCATGCCGCGCATGAGCTCGTGCTTTTCCTCCAGGAACAATCCGCAAATTCGACGGGCAATGACTAAACAGCACCGCCATAGTATCCAATCGCAGCGTTATTTGCTGACCCTCGGACAGGCTGAACAAGCCGGCGCGTACCAATCCAGGATCAGCCAATTGCAGCACAACCGCGTCAACCGGTTGTTTGAAAAGGTATTGACCCAATTTTCCCGCGAAGGGAAAGTTTTTCAATTCGACCAGGTTGCGCTTGATTTGGGCACGATCCATCCGGCGAACTTTGAAAATGAGCTAATGTACCGTCTCGAAGAGCAACTGACCCATTTTTTACAGTCCCATATCTCCGCAGACGGAACGGTCGTTAACGGTCAGTATATCGATCTTTTTGAACGGCAGCTCGAACTGCTCGCTTATTTCCTCGCTAACGGCAACCTGCCCTGGAGCGCTTCCCGCACCGAAAAACCGGAGGATATTTTCAGGGAATTGTTGCGTCAGCAACATCCGGAATTGCTCCATCTGCTGAAAAAACAGGCCGTATCTGAAAATGTACGCAAACGCATGGTCCTGCAATTTACAGACGAAACACTGGCAGAAATCATCCGTTTGGCAACCCGGCAGGAGGGCGAATACATGCTTGATTTCAGAATAAAGCTGCTTTCCAGGCAACAAAAAAGCAATGTCCCGGAATCCAATCCCGGCCATTTCAACCAGGCGGTATGGGAAGTGATCCTGGCCTATGTTTTTGTCGAAACGCGCAGTTATTACAATAAAAAATACTTTCTCCGGTATGTCATCCGGCAGATTGCGCGTCATTACAATTACAGTTATGCCGTACTGCTGCAATTCATGGCTACTGAGCTCAAATCCAGGTCGAGGGCGGGTCAGGCAGTCAAAGAATTCAGTCAGATCATCCAAAGCCTGCACAACGAAACTGATCAAGATGCGAATACAGAAGTCAACCTCACTTCGGATGCCGCCGAGAATATTCCCGGCAGCGGAATATTACTTCCTGCGCTGGCCTATTTCCTGACCCATGGTTCGTTCGAAAACAGTCTGTTCCATCTTTCAGCCGCGCAATTGAACGGGCAGATCGCTCAATGGATACAGGCAGATCAACCGGCTGCCAAGGTTTTCTTCACAGAATTAATGGCGACTGAGAAGCTATCTGAAGTCCTGCGGCATTTGTCGCGCTTAGAAAGCAAAACACTTCAACTTATATTTGAAATAATTGAATTCAAACCATTTAAAATAAGAGTTTTAGAATTTAATAAAGTATTGAATTGCATTGCGGAAACTGTAGGGATTCCGGTAGGTCTTTCACGCGAATTGCACCGACAGCAATACCACCTGATGCTAACAGCGTGGTCTTCCGGCATTCGCGACACCGGCGGATGGATCGATTTCCTCTTGTTCTCACAACCTGCCTTTGCGCAGCTCCGGCAAGTGGAGCTCGCGCAGCTCCATACAGCGATGGCGGACGCATTTCCAAAAGCAATACAACAAAGCCTGTGGCTGCAATCAGCTGTTACCCGGCCTCCGGAAAAGGATCAATCCGCTTTTGCCCAAACCGGCATTTGGCTGCAAGGCTGGGCCGAATTGCTACAATCCAGGCAAGAGAACCAGGGCGATGCGGAAATTTTTCAGAAATTCCTGTTGCAGGGAGCGTGTCGCCTGGCAGCAATCTGGCAGAAATCAGAAAAACAATTGTTGACCTTGTTATTGCAATGGCTTTCCAGGCAACCCAATACAACACAATTGCAGTCGCTTGTCGAAACTGTGATTCTCTCTGTTGGGAACACCGCCCAACATCTGCAGCCAAACACCGCAAATGTAACACAAGGCATTACCGGACTTCCGGAAAATCAACTCCGGCAATACATGGATCAACTGCTGAATGCGCTGGAAACACGCCAGTCCGACCCAGCTTACGCGAAAGTGCTGACAGCACATTTGAGCGCATGGTCCAAAACACATAAACTACCGGTTCACATCCTCATCAGCCAGTTGATCGGCCAGCTCAGCGAATGGAGGCAGGGAGTTTCCGGACAAGCGAACGAAATACTGATTTCCTTTCTGCGCAGGTTGCCATCCGTTACGCAGCAACAGGATCACGCCCGGAACTATGCGCGCGACCTGATCCGGTATTACGCTGCAACCGGAAATCTGCCGTGGTGGTCGGGATCTGTGAACAATCGCCGGCTCAATCAGTATTTTATACAATTCTGTGACGATTTACCTGCGGAAGCCGTTCAATTCCTGAATCAAAATCCTTCCCGCAAAAATCTGTTCGGCGTGTTGCAGGAGCCATCCTGGCTGAAGCTGGTAGCGACTTTACAGATGCCTTTTGATACCGATATTCTCCAGATCTTCTTCCGGCTTGAATCCCTGTTGGCCAAAGAGCTGAAAATGTTGTATCCCGGCCTTTCCGGACAATTGTACGAAGCCCGTTATGTGTTGCTGAACCGCGTCCTGAAGCAAGGAAGCCATTTGCGCCGGGACGAATGGATTCCTGTATTCATTGAAGAAATGTCCAGGCAATCGGGTCTTGCGGCAATCGACCTGTTGCAACTTGTAGCGCAACGCCTGCACCAGGACCGCCCGCAGGGCATCCGCAGAATCATCGATAAGCAACTGCGGAAATTGCAGATAGTCCAGGAAACGCCTGAACATCCGAACGAAAGCCACGAAGAACGACATCCGTTTTACAAATTCCTTTTCGAACCCGGAACTGCAGGCAGCAACCAGCCCCGACTGGATCAGGAAAAGCTGTTCAGTTACCTGTCCGAGAGCGCTGCCAGCAAAGCCATTTCATTGCCGGAGAAATTCAAAACCCATACGATCAGAAAGAATATGCTTGAAAAATTATCCCGGCAAAATGTCGTGAAGCTCGCTGCACTGAACTTTTCAGAAACAGACGAAAAGGCGTTAAATGCCGCCGTAAAAATGCTTCAGCACCTGCAAAAATACATGACGCTGACGCAGTTCGACAATGTGTGGCACCACTTTTTCGATGCCGTTTTCCTGAAGATTGCCCTTGACAAGCAATCACCGTGGAAAACCGCCGACTGGAGCTGGATGATCTCTCAAAGCGTCGAAGCAGTGCTGTATAAAGACAAAGCAACCACAATCCTCAACCAGCTCGTCAATGCGGACACTGTGCGCAAAGCACAACCTGTCGAATGGAAAATATTGCAAAATATCCGGAAGACCGTCCAGACCGTAACTGTTCCGAAGCCGCAGCAATCAGCACAAGCTTCGCAGCATCCGGGAACAGAACACATAGCTGATTTCACACCCGGAGATGCATTGTTTGTCGATGGGGCAGGTGTTGTCTTACTCGGGCCCTATATCCCGCTGTTGTTTGAGCGTCTGCAACTGACGGAAGGTGCGGAATTCAGGAACGAAACCTGCCGCGCCCAGGCAATCCATCTCCTGTATTTCGCAGCCTGCGGATTGACAGATCCCGCGGAGCACGAACTTGCGTTGTATAAGATCCTCTGCGGATTGGATGTGGCTGCGCCGATCGCCAAAGATGCCGGGATCACAGATGCACAAAAGGGGATAGTCGAAGAACTGCTGACTTATGTAATCTCACAATGGGAAGCGCTTAAAAACACGTCCCCGGAAGGATTGCGCGGAACTTTTCTCGTGCGTAGCGGCAAGCTCATCTGCGAGGAAGAATTTGACCGCATCATTGTCGAACACAAGGCATTCGATATTTTATTAACCAAGGTCCCATGGAGTTTCAGTCAGCTGAAGTTTCGCTGGATGTCTAAATTATTGACCGTAGAATGGATGCAGTAACAATTCATGTACTGACTGCTATTGAGCAGGAAATCAAATGGTTTGAAAAAACGCTGGAGACCGGCATGTCCGCTTATTTTCAGCAGGAAGAAGCGCTGAATGAAGTCGAAGTACCCGAGATTGATCCGGACGACCAGACGCCTTATGCGCAGCTGATCCGGGAACACAATTTCAATCCAACCGAAAGGCTCGTGCTGATCCTTGCTGCGATCCCGTTTCTGAAACCGCAGGCACTGGATCTGCTATTGGTCAAAAACACCGCTTTCAATATTCGCTATACCGAATTTGGTGGCAGCAACGATACATCGCGCAATGGTTTCATCCCGACGCTCGAAACCGCTTGTTTCCTGGCTGCCGGCGACCGCTTTGAAGAGCGCCTGCAATTCATACATAATTTCACCGAACACCATCCTTTGTATGTGCTGGGAATCCTCGAACAGGCACCAGAAACTGAATTTGGTCTCCATATCGAGCTCCGCGTTTCGCGAAATTACCTACATTTCCTGGTCACCGGCAAAAAGCCATTGCCGCAGTACAATTCGAAATTTCCGGCCAAAGAGATCAGTTCCCAACTTGACTGGGAAGACCTGGTTGTCGAAGCATCTGTGAAGCAGGATTTGCTGGAAATACAGGAATGGCTGACTTACAGCGAGCTGATCATGAAAGACTGGGACCTGGGGAAAAACCTGAAATCCGGCTACCGGGCTTTGTTTTACGGTCCGCCGGGAACGGGAAAAACACTTGCGGCAACTTTGCTCGGAAAAGCTACCGCGCGTCCCGTTTTTCGCGTAGATCTTTCCCTGGTGGTTTCCAAATACATTGGAGAAACCGAAAAAAACCTCG
>Ga0247806_10001086_pt1 | contig 13881 bp, 11 predicted proteins | sample UWRJL059202B1_FD_179935 | JGI IMG/M metagenome (GOLD analysis project Ga0247806, IMG submission 179935) | Plant litter microbial communities from Arlington Agricultural Research Station in Wisconsin, United States - UWRJ-L059-202B-1 | ecosystem: Environmental > Terrestrial > Plant litter >... | reverse complement strand
GGTGACGTCCCACAGGGTGGGCGCCATGGCCTGGTAGGCCTCGCCGCGGTTGACGTTGCCGACGAAGGCCAGCTGGGACGCGGTGATCGATTCGGGCGCGATCGTGCGGTAGCTCTGGGTCCAGTCAACGCTGAGGCCCAGGGTGCGCCAGAGTTCCTCGAACTGCTTCTCGTCCTCGACGGTGAGGCGCTCGCACAGCTCGATGAAGTTGCGACGGCTCACGGGAAGCTGATCGGCGGCCTTGGTGCTCTTGCCGTCGCCACCCTCGAACGGAGGGACGAAGTCCGCCGTGTACGGCAGCGACGGGTCGCACCGCACGCCGTAGAAGTTCTGCACCCGGCGTTCGGTCGGCAGCCCGTTGTCGTCCCAACCCATCGGGTAGAAGACGCTCTTGCCGCGCATCCGCTGGAAGCGGGCGACGACGTCGGTGTGCGTGTAGCTGAAGACGTGGCCGATGTGGAGCGATCCGCTGGCCGTGGGCGGGGGAGTGTCGATCGAGAAGATCGACTCCTTCGTTGCGCTGGCACGGTCGAAGCGGTACGTGCCCTGTGCCTCCCAGCTGGTTTCCCATTTCGCTTCCAACCCTTCGAGGGCAGGCTTTTCGGGAACGCGGTCGGCGCTGGTCATGACTCTCCGATTCGTTTCTCTGCGGCACCGTGTCGATGGTGAGGTGCCTTCAGTAGTGCTGATCCAATCTAGCCGATTCTGGGCAGAAGGCCGCACTGGACCCCCTCGAACGGGCTGATCCGGGCCCTGTTTGGAAGTCTTCTCAGACGGCCGGCCCGCCCAGAGCGGTGGATCCGTCGGTGGTCGGCTGCGCTGGTGCGAGGTCGGCGGGCCCGCGAAACCTCGCACCGGATCGAGTCTGTGGCACGATGGCTCTGTGACAGACGCCCTCGTGGAGCACCGCCCCGAACGAGGCCGACCGCGGTCCGGAACGGCCCGGCGCCCCGATCTGTCCGCGACCGAGCAGATCCTCGACGCGGCCGCCCAGCTCTTCGTGGAACGCGGCTTCGCCGCCACCTCCACCCGCGCGATCGCCGACCGGGTGGGCATCCGCCAGGCCTCGCTCTACTACCACTTCCCGAGCAAGGAACAGATCCTCAAGGTGCTGCTGATGCGCACCGTGGAACCGTCCGTGCGGGTGGCCGGCTACCTCGACGCCGCGCCGGCGCCGGCCGTCGTTCGACTGGCCGCGCTGATCAGCTTCGACACCGGGCAGCTCGCCCGATCCTCGTACAACATCGGCACGCTGTACTTCCTCCCCGAGATCCGCAACGAACTCCTCGAACCGTTCAGGCTGGAGCGAGCCCGGCTGCGCGACACCTATGCCGCTCTCATCCGGCAGAGCGTCGACGCCACCGTGCGTGCCGACATCGGCCAGGCTGCGGGCCCGGCGGATGCCCCGGCTGACGATGCGACCGACGGCTCGGGCGATCGTGACAGCACCGGTTCCGCCCTGGATTACCTCGTCGACGTGATCTTCGGACTGGTGGAGAGCGTCATCGCGATTCGGGCCGACCGCCCGGACGAGCACGCGCCCACCCTGGTCTCGACCATCCTCTACAGCAGCCTGCGGGTGCTCGGCCACGACGGGGAATCCGGCCGGCGCATCACCGAGCACGCCCGCGAGCTGCTCGGCGGGATGCCGGCGGCCCGGCCGTCTGACGCCTGAAACCACCCGGGCCCGGCCGGCGGCTACCAGATACCCAGGTGGTCGAGGAGGATCCGCGTCCCGATCAGGATCAGGATCAACCCGCCGGCGATTTCGGCGGGCCTGCCGAACCGCGCGCCGACCCGGCGACCCACGACCACACCCAGGAACGCGACGACCAAGGTCGTCACTCCGATCAGGCTGACGGCACCGAGAATCGACACGGGGAGGAAAGCGAGGGTGACCCCGACCGCGAGCGCATCGATGCTCGTGGCGACGGCGAGGACCAACAGCTCTCGCACGTTCAGCGCATCGGAGTCCCGTTCGGTGTCCTCGTGGGCGCAGAACGCCTCCCAGAGCATCTTGCCGCCGACCAGCGCGAGCAGGCCGAAGGCTATCCAGTGGTCGAAACCGCTGATGTATTGTGCGAATTGGCTGCCGAGCAGCCAGCCGATCAGGGGCATGACGGCCTGGAAGAGTCCGAAGGTGACCGCGATGACCGCGGCGTGCCTGAGGTTCAGCCGCCGCATGTGCAGCCCCTTGGTGAGGGCGACGGCGAAGGCGTCTGCGGAGACGCCGAGTGCGATGAAGAAGAGGGCCCAGAGGGACATGGTCGTGGTACGGCCTTTCGAAATCGGGCCGAAACACGAAGAGGGCGCGCTTCGGCAGGGACACTGCCGAAGGTCTCGTTCGCCCGTCACAATGCCGGGTGGCACGCCGGGTGAATCTGTCACCAGTATGTCGACGTACCTCCGCACCCCAGACATCGAGGCGGGTCGGGAACTACTCCCCTTCGAGGGTCCATCGTGCCACAGTCGTGCGCGTGGCCACAAACGGCCATGCGGCCCCGTTGCCGGAAACCGGCGCATCCGGCCTGCCCCACTCAGTACGATGAGCCCATGATCAACCGAGGGGTGCGCGGTTCCAGGCGTCAGCGTGCCCGCATGCTCTTCGATCGTCTGCCCACGAAGTGGCTCGTCACGAGCGTCGGCGCGGTCCTCCTTGCGCTCTCTGCGGTGGTCGGCGGTCTCGATGACGCACCGGTCCTGCCGGTACCGGTTATCCAGGGCGGCGACAGCCATGCCGGCACCGAGCTCACGATCGTCGTCAACAGCGCCCTGCTGATCGATGCCTTCCCCGAGCAGAGCATCGTTCCAGAGGAGGGCAACCGGCTTCTCGTCGTGCGCGCCACCGTCGAGAACACCACGACGGAGCCCCGGCGCCTCGCCAGTGGCACGACCGCCGACACCGACAGCATCGGGATAGCCGGCATCCCCGGTCTGGCGGACGGCGCACCGCCGGAGCGGATCCTGGTGATCGACGACGGCAGCGACTCGGTCGTTGTGCAGCCAGGGGTACCGGTGGAACTGGCCTACCTCTGGGAGATCGCCGACGACGCCGCCGAGGCGGGGGACCCGGTCACCGTGAACCTGATGGACCGTGACTACATCAGCGAGGGCAGACTCACCTACGGCGGCCTGTATGGTGACCCCGTCGTGGGCGCCACCCTCGACGTGGCCCTTGGCGACGTCGGCGCCGGGGTGAATCAATGAGCGTGGCGGCTTCGCCCTGGAGACACGGTGCGAACGGTGTGCTGCTCGCCGCCATCCTGGCGATCGCGGCGCTTGTGTTGCACAGCACGCCCAGCAGGGAGGCGCAGCAATCCGCGATCGTCGTGCCCGGGGTCATCGGTGAGCCCGTCAGCGGCCGGAACATCCGCACCACTGTGCACTCCGTCGCGGCGGCCGAGTCCGTGACCGCCGGCAACGGGTGGGCCGGCAGCACACCCGGGATCTGGGTCGTCGTCGACCTCACCGTGCAAGCCCTGGTCGACGACGAGAACACCGCGCTCGGCACGGCCGTGCTGCGGGTCGGCGACGTGAGCTTCAGCGCCTCCACCCGTCCCCAGAACGGCACTGTCGCCACCGAGCAGCTGGCCACGGGTGTGCCGCTGAGCGGTCCGCTGATGTTCGAGGTCCCCGCCGATATCGTCGCGGGCCCAGCCGCGACGACGGCGAAACTCGAATTCGCCACCGACTCCGATCCGCGGGTCGATTCGCTACTGGTCGTCCCCGTCGACCTGACCGCACTCGTCGTGCGCCCAGACCTTGAGGTCGACTTCCCCGAGTGGGGCGCCCGGTGAGGCGCCAGGGCTGGCTCCGGCGGAATTGGCCCGCCCTGGCGGCGGTGGCCGTGCTCCTGCCGGCGACCCTCGCGATCACCGCCGCGAACCAGTGGTCCACCTACCTGGCCGGGTCGCCGAGCAGCCCCCTCGACGTGGCGGCCGGCGCCTCGGTGGAGTACGGCCGCTCCGGCTGGCGGATCGAGGGGACCGAGCGGGTGAGCGCGACCAGCGCCGCCGGGCAGGAGCGCGAACTGCCCGCCGGCACCGACCTGGTGACCATCACCGTCCGGGTCGACCCGATCGAGCTCCTCGAAGACGGCACCGCCGAACTCTGCAGCGCCCGGCTGGAGGAAAACGGCGGTGCCGGACCGCCGCGCAGCTGGGGCAACGCCAACAGCAACCCGGTCCCGCTCGCCGGACCCGGGCCTGAGCTGCGCTCGTGCAGTTCGGATGAGAGAAGCCCCTACACCTTCGAGGCCGAGTTCGTCGTCCCGGCCGACGCCGGAGACGGGGCCACCCTGTCGCTCGGCATTTCCGTGCCAGCGGAGTTCCCGGACTACCTGCGCTTCGCCCTGGACTGAGTCGGGCTCAGACGGCGGGGCTCAGACGGCGGCCACGGCGGCGGCAGGGTCCGCGGCGGCTTCGCGTCGCTCGCCCAGACGGCGCAGGCAGTAGTCGTAGCCCGCGGCGATGAGACAGATCCGCACGGGCTCGAGCAGCACGTCGAGCGCGAAGATCAGCGAACCGTCCGCGTTCATCCACCAGTCCTGCAGGTCGTGGGGTCCGATGAGCTGGATGGCGCCGAAGGCGAGCCAGCCGGACGAAGCCTCGAGCACCGTGAAGGCCAGCACGAAGATGCCCATCGGCACCACGCCCGCCCGCCAGACCAGGGTGAGGGCATTGGCGAGGGGCTTCCACCGGCTCACGAAGCCGCCGCCGACATCGGCGAATCGGCGGGAGAGGGCCTTCGGTACCCGCGCATAACCGGAACGCAGTCCCGTCACATAGCGGCCCGTCGGCGCCCGGAGCGTGATCGGCGTGGCGGAGAGCGCGCGGCCGTAGACGATGCCGGCGAGCGCGAGCCAGGCAACGGGCAGCAGGACCAAGGCGCCGGCCTCGCCGATCGCCCAGGCGATCCCGTCCCAGGCCAGACCGAGGGGAGCGAAGAAGTCACCGACAACGCCCCGCAGGTCGGCGACCCAGTGGGTGGCCGCGCGGCTGGCGATCCAGGAGTCGACATCCTCCCGGTAGACGCTGATCAGGAACACGGTGAGGTACACCCACACGGCCTCGAGGTACACGGTCAGCACGGCGGTCCACCGCGGCAGCCGGTCGCTGTATCGCTTGAGCAGGTACCGGCCGGTGAAAGCGAGGACGATCGCGGTGCCTGACGCCCAGGTGAGTTGCAGGTTCAGCACCCCGGCGGAGTTGTCCACATCGGCGAACGGGTTGATCTTCGCCAGCGCCGACGCGGCATACTGCAGGGTGTCCTCCTGCAGAAACTGCCACGCGGCGTAGAACGCGAAGAAGGGCAAGATGCTCGCCAGGAACAGGTCCTGAAGACTGGGCGCGGTCTTCGGAGCGGGCTGGGTGGTGCGGTCGATGGCATCCTCGCCGTTGGCGGCGAGTTCGGCGAACGCGGGCATCCCCGTGCGCAGAACCAGGAACATGGCGATGAAGCTCGCCAGCCTGGCCAGAATCGCGATGGGCATGATCAGGAACGCGACGAGGGCGTCGGTGGTGCCGGCGAACGCGGCGACTTCGATCACCAGGTACCGCGCCAGCCAACCGGCCAGGTAGCAGGCCAGCAGCACCGGCCACCGTGTGGCAGCCAGCCGAACCGTCGACGTCACAATGGAGAACACAGGGCTCAGCGTAGGGTACGGGGGCTGCGGCGGGGCGCGGGATTTCCGCTGGGCTGGGTATCGGTCGGGCTGGCCGTCAGCGCAGTCTCCGTCACTACAGTCCGGATCGCGGCAATCCGTGTCACTGCAGTCGGGGGACCGCGCCGAGCAGCGCCTGGGTGTAGGCATTCCGCGGGGCGGCGAACACCTGCTCGGCCGGACCGGTCTCGACGACCCGGCCCTCGTGCATCACCGCGACCCGGTCGGAGACGTGTTGGATCACCCCGAGGTCATGGGAGATGAAGAGCACGCTGAGATCATGCTCCCGTTGCACCTCGTCGAGCAGGTCGAGCACCTGGGCCTGCACGCTCACGTCCAGGGCGGACACCGGTTCGTCGCAGATCAGAATCCGCGGCCGGGAGGCCAGGGCCCTGGCGATCCCGACCCGCTGGCGTTGGCCGCCGGAGAGGTCGGTGGGCCTCTTGTCGAGGATGCCGGGGACCAGGCCGACCTCGTCGAGGAGGACACGGGTCCGGCTGGCCTGACGCGCTCGTCTGGCGCCCCGGCCCTCGCCAGGTGCTGCTGGAGTGCCCGGCCCGGTGATGGCGTGGCCGAGGATCTCCCGCACGCTCAACCGAGGGTCGAACGACGCGAGGACGTCCTGATACACGGCGCCGATCAGCGGCCGGCGCTCCCGACGCCCGGCCTCCGCCAGGGAGCTCCACGGCTGGCCCAGCAGGCGCACCTCGCCGGCATCGGCAGCGGTGAGCGCGAGGACGAGCCGGGCCGTTGTGGTCTTCCCCGAGCCGGATTCACCGACGATGCCCAGCGTGCTGCCCTGTTCCAGCCGGAACGACACGTCGTGCACGGCCCGGTGCCGGGTGCCGTGCGGGCCGGTGAAGGTCTTGACCAGCCCGGTGGCCTCCAGTGCCGGCACCGCAGGATGCGCGTCGGTCGGTGTTCGCGCGCTGAGCACGATCGTCGCCGGCGCGGTGCCGTCGGCCGGTGCCAGTCGGGAACCGCGCGGCTTGTCGACAGGCACGGCCGCCAGCATCCGGCGGGTTTCGGCGTGACGGGGATTCTGCAGCACCTGGGCCGCCGGCCCGGTCTCGACGATGCGACCGTCGTGCATGACCGCGATCCGGTCGGCGATCCGGCTCACCACGGCGAGGTCGTGACTGATCAGCACGATGGCCGTGCCCCGGTCGCGCACCTGCTCGAGCAGCCGCAGCACCTGGGCCTGCACGGTCACGTCCAGGGCCGTGGTGGGTTCGTCGGCCACCAGCAGTGGCGGGTCGAGGGCGAGCGCCGCGGCGATCAACGCGCGCTGACGCTGCCCGCCGGACAGCTCACCCGAGCGGCGGCCGGCGTAGCGGTGGGCGTCGGGCAGGCCGACGGACTCGAGAATCTCGAGCACCCGGGCGGTGCGCTCCGTGCCGCTCTGCCGGGTGTGCAGACGCAACGAGTCGCCGATCTCCCGCACGATCGGGCGCAACGGGTCGAGTGAGGCCAGGGCGTCCTGCAGCACCAGGCCCACGTCACGGCCCCGTCGACGGCGCCAGGCCGCCTCGCTCAGGCCGAGCACGGACTCGCCAGCCAGGCTGAGGTCGTCGGCGCTGAGCCGGGCGCCGGGCCCGGTCAGGCCGAGCAGGCTGCGGGCGGTGACACTCTTGCCGGAGCCGGATTCGCCGACGATCGCGAGGCACTCGCCCGGCGCAACGTCGAACGAGACCCCGTCAACGGCCGGCGGGGTGTCCGGGTCGCCGAAGGCCACCCGCAGGTTCCGTACCCGGAGCGCGGGCAGGGCCGGGTCGCTGCGGGCTGCAGAGGTCGTGGCCGGGTCGGTGCGGGGCGGGATCATGCGTGCCTCATCCTTTTCTCGATCGCGCGGCCGAGCGCGGTCGCGCACACGGCGGTGAGCACGATGAACAGGCCGGGGAAGAAGCTCATCCACCAGGAGGAGGTGATGTAGGTGCGGCCGGCCGAGAGCATGGCGCCCCATTCGGCGGCGGGTGGTTGCGCGCCGAGCCCCAGGTAGCTCAGCGCCGCGGCCCAGACGATGGCCTGGCCCACGCCGAGGGTGCCGAGGACGAGCAGCGGCGCCAGGGTGTTGGGCAGGATGTGCCTGGTCAGGATGCGGCGGCGGCCGAGGCCCTGCACGGTGGCGGCCTCCACGAACGCGGCCGAGCGCACCCGCAGCAGCTGGGCGCGGATGATGCGGGCGTAGCCCGGTGCCGTCGACAGCCCGACCGCGACGATGGCGCTGCCGGGGCCCGGGCCGAACACCAGGATGAACAGCAGCGCGAGCAGCAGCCCGGGGAACGCGAACAGCACCTCAAGGAACCGGTTGACCGTGAAGTCAACCGCGGCGCCGAGGGTGCCGGCGACGGTGCCGAGGACCGCGCCGAGGACGAGGCCGATGACGGTGGCGGTGAGGCCGATCAGGAGCGAATCCCCGGCACCGTCGATGACACGGGTGTAGATGTCCCGGCCGGACTCATCGGTGCCGAACCAGTGCGCCCACGACGGGGCGCCGAAGGCGGCCAGGGGATCGATCGCGAGCGGATCGCCGGGGGCGAGCAGACGCGGCGCGACCGCGGCGGTGAGCAGCAGCAGGGCCACCAGCACGGCGGCGAGTTCCACCACGGTCACCCGCAGCCGGCCGATCCGCAGCCGGCCGACCCGGCCAGACGGCCCGCCGGGGGATCGGCCGGTCGCCGATGCCTGAATTTCCAGTTCGCTCATGAGAGCGCTCCGTTCCCGTTCGCGGTGGGCCGCGGGTCGGCCAGGCGGGACGCCAGGTCGGTCAGGACGGTCATCAGGATGTAGGCCAGCGCCACCACCATCACGACGCCGACCACCACCGGCACATCCCGCACGGTCACGGCGTTCAGCAGCGTGCGGCCGAGGCCTGGCCGCGCGAAGATCGTCTCGACCACCACGGCGCCGCTGATCAGGGAGCCGAACGCCCAGCCGGACAGGCTGATCGCGGGCAGCGCGGCGTGCCGAAGGGCGTGCCGCCACAGCACCCCGCTCTCGCTCTCGCCCCTGGCCCTGGCCGAGAGCACGAACGGGGACTCAAGGGCGGCGGCCAGGCTCTCCCGCATGACCTGGCCGAGGAACCCGGCCAGGGGGATGGCCAGGGTCGCGACGGGCAGCACCAGGCCGCGGGCATCCGCGGTGCTAATCGGCGGCAACACCCCCGCCCAGACGCTGAACACGACGATGAGCGTGGTGGCCAGCCAGAAATGCGGCAGGGCAGCGGCGACGATCTCGAGACCGGACCCGATCTGCGCGGCCAGGCGGCCGCGCCCGGTGGACCAGGTGGCCAGCAGCAGTGCGATCAGCCAGGCGACCGTGAGCGAGAGCACGGCCAGGAGCAATGTGCCGCCGAGCTGGCTGAGCACGAGCGGGCCGACATCCATGTTCAGGGCGTAGGAGCGGCCAAGGTCCCCGGTGGCCAGTCGGCCCAGCTGCTGCAGGTACTGAACCAGCAGCGGCTGGTCGAGGCCGTATTCGGCGCGCACCGCAGCGAGGGCCTCGGGCGAGGTCTGCGAGCCCGGCCCGCCCAGGATGGCCTCGGCCGGGTCGCCGGGGATCAACCGCACGGCGAAGAACGTCACGGTGGCGACGGCCCAGAGCACGAACACGGCGCCGGCGAGGCGCCGGGCGAGGACGCCGAGCCAGGGCCGCGCGCCTCGCCGGGCGGCTATTCTCAGCGGTTCAGCCACGCGTCGTAGAACGCCGGGGTCGACACCGTCGGCAGCGCGCGAGCGCCCTCGACGGCCGAGCCGAGCAGGAAGTGATTCTGCTGGTCGTAGAGCGGCAGAATGTAGAACCCCGACAGGATCAGGTCCTGGGCGTCTGCGTAGAGCGCGGCCCGCTGGTCGGCGTCGGCGTCGGCGTCGCCTGTCGAGACCTGGTCAGCCTCGGTGAGCAGGGCGTCCAGCTCGGGGTCGTTCACCTGGGCGTGGTTGGCGAAGTAGCCGCTCGGGGCCGGGGTGATGCCGTCGGAGTGGAACAGGATCCGCAGCACGTCGGGGCCGATCTTGGTGTACGGCGCGCTGACGGCGTCGTAGGCGTTGCTGCCGAGGGCCGTGTACCAACTCGACAGGTCCAGCTTGGTCAGCTGCACATCGAAGCCGGTCTCCTTGGCGGTGGCCTGGATCTGCTCGAACAGCGACTGCTCGGCGGGGATGGACTGGTTGGTGCTCACCGGGAAGACGACCGTGAGGCGCACGCCGTCCTTGACACGGTACCCGTCGGCATCCTTCTCGGACCAGCCGGCGCCGTCGAGGAGGGCGGCGGCCGCGGCCGGGTCGTACTCGAACAGATCGGGCTGCGAAACCCCGAGCGGTTCGACGCTGGACAGGGCGGAGTATGAGCGTTCGGCGCTGCCCGTGAACAGCGATGCGACGGCGTCGTCGACGTTGGCCGAGCGGATGAACGCCTCGCGCACGGCGGCGTCGTTGAACGGCGCCTTGCCGGAATTCAGTTCGATGCGGTTGGAGGCGCCGGGCCGCGGCGCATCCAGGTGCACGATGGTGTCGCTGGCCTCGGCCTGGGCGATGGTGTCCGGCTGGGCATTGTCGATCACGTCGACCTCACCGGCCTGCAGCGCGGCGTACCGCGACGCCGAGTCCGGGATGAAGCGCCAGACGATGCTCTCCAGGTAGGCCGGACCGTCGTGCTCGGCGTCGGCCGGCGGCGAGGTGTAATCCTCGTTCCGCACCAGTGTGATGGCGTTCTGCTTCACCCAGGAGTCCACGATGAACGGTCCGGTGCCCACCGGTGCGGCGCAGTTCTCGTCCTGGCTGCGGCCAAGGGCGGTGGGCGATTCGATGGCGAGCCACGGCTGGGCCAGCGATTCGAGCAACGCGTTGTCCGGCTGGGCGAGGCTGAGGCGCACCACGGAGTCGGAGACCGCCTCGGTGCCGGTGACCTTGGCCAGGGCCAGGTACCCGGTCGACGAGCCGGTCTCCGGGTCCTGCAGGTGGGCGATGTTGGCCTGCACCGCGGCAGCGTCCAACGGGCTGCCGTCGGTGAAGGTCACGCCGTCCTTCAGCGTGAACTCCCAGGACAGCCCGTCCGGGCTCACGGTCCAGCTGTCGGCCAGCCACGGGATGATGGTGCCGTCGGCGTCGAGGGAGACCAGCGACTCGAGGAACTGACTGCTGACCAGCGCCTGCGGGTAGTTGCCTCCAACGTGCGGGTCGAGGCAGGTGGGCTCGGCGTCACCGGAGGCGTAGGTCAGGGTGCCGCCGCTGGTCGGGTCGGCGCTGCCGGGCGACGGGGCGGCGGCGGTGCAGCCGGTCAGGGCGAGGCCGAGGGCGGCGACGCCGGCCAGGACGGCGAGCGTGGTGGAGCGCGGGGGTGAGGGGACGATTCCCGGACGGGGCATACGGCGGTCTCTTTTCACGAAACGGTGCGGGGGAAGCCTGCTGTGGCATTATTGGACCCAGTCCAAAAAACAGACGCGTCGAGTCTCATCGTAGAACACAGGAGAGCCATGTCCGATTCCCGTGCCCTCGGCCGTCCCCCCGCGTCGTCCAGGGCGATGCTCGAAGAGGCCGCGGCGGAGCTGTTCCTGGAGCAGACCTACGCGGGCACGACGGTCGGCGACATCGCCAAGCGCGCCGGGGTGAGCCGCAACACCTTCTTCAACTACTTCTCCGCCAAGAGCGATCTGCTCTGGGTGGATGTCGATGCCGGCCTTGCGGCGCTGCCCGGCTCGCTCGCCGACTGCGACCGGGCCGCCCCGGTGACCGAATCGGTGCGGCAGGCGCTGCTGCGGGTGGCCGCGGGGTTCGGGCCCGGCCGGGTGCCCTGGGCTCTCACCCAGTACGAACTGATGGGCACCAGCAGCGAGCTGGAGGCATCCGCCCTGGCCCGGTTTCTGGTGCAGGTCGGCCTCGTGCACGAGTTCGTCGGGGCCAGGCCGGGGCAGAGAATCGAAGCCGACCTCGCCGGGCGGGCGTTCGCGAGCGCGGTGGTGGCGGCGGCCGTCGCGGCCGCCAGGGAGTGGGCCGCCGCCGGCGTGGCACGTGGTGGCCTGGCCGGGTACGTGGACACGGCCATCTCGCCGGTCTGCGCGGGGTTCCGCCCCGTTCTCGACGGCCCGTGCCCGGCCGTGCCGTAGCCGGGGGCCCCGGAAGAAACCCGCCGCCGGCCCCGCCGGCCCCGGAATCCTGACAGGATAGTATTAATCGACATTGATCCGGCTATCACCGGGGAGTCTTCGGAAGAACGTCGTGTATGTGCCCCGGCATGTTCCCGGCAAGTAGAGCCGAACGGGTCGGGCCCGTCACAGCCTTTTTGAGCGGTCGTTCGCCTGCACGGGAACGGCAAGCGAGGTGGTACCGCGCGTTGCCCTGTCGGGGTGGGCGTCCTCGTGGAATAGGCCAGCGACTCAACACCGCCTCGTCCAGGAGAAGCATGACGTACCCGCAGCAGCCCACAGACAACGCGTTCGGCCTGCCCGCCGCCGACCCCGCCCGCGACGCGGCCGTCGTCCCGTCGCCGAATTTCCCGCAGATCGAGGGCGAGGTGCTCGACTTCTGGGAGAAGGACGGCACCTTCCAGGCCTCCATCGACAACCGCGAGGGCGCCCCTGAGTGGGTGTTCTACGACGGCCCGCCGTTCGCCAACGGCCTACCGCACTACGGCCACCTGCTCACCGGGTACGCCAAGGACCTGTTCCCGCGCTTCCAGACCATGCGCGGCAAGCAGGTGCACCGCCGGTTCGGTTGGGACACCCACGGCCTGCCCGCCGAGCTGGAGGCCGAGCGCAAGCTGGGCATCACCGACAAGAGCCAGATCGAAGAGATGGGCCTGGCCGCGTTCAACGCCGTCGCCCGCGAGTCGGTGCTCGAGTACACCAAGGACTGGGAGACCTACGTCACCCGCCAGGCCCGCTGGGTGGACTTCGAGAACGACTACAAGACCCTCGACATCACCTACATGGAGTCGGTGATCTGGGCGTTCAAGGAACTGCACACCAAGGGTCTCGCCTACGAGGGCTACCGGGTGCTGCCGTACTGCTGGCGCGACCAGACCCCGCTGTCCAACCACGAACTGCGCATGGACGACGACGTCTACAAGATGCGTCAGGACCAGACCGTCACGGTCACCTTCCCGCTCGTCGGCGCCAAGGCCGAGACCCTCGGCCTCACGGCGGTGCGCGCGCTGGCCTGGACCACCACGCCGTGGACGCTGCCGACGAACCTCGCCCTTGCCGTCGGCCCTGACATCGTATACGCCGTCGTCCCCGCCGGCCCGCACGGCACGCCGGACGCCGAAGTGCTGCGCGAACAATCCGGTGGCCAGGCCGAAGTGCTCGGCGCCGAGTACCTGATCGCCATCGACCTGGTCGGCAGCTACGCCAAGGACCTCGGCTACGACAGCGCCGCGGATGCGACCATCGCCGTGTCCCGCACCGTGATCGGCCGTGACCTCGAGGGCGTCTCCTACGACCGCCTGTTCGACTACTACGCCGACGAGAGCGTCTGGGGTACCCAGAACGCCTGGCGGTTCGTGGTCGCCGACTACGTGACCACCAGCGACGGCACCGGCATCGTGCACCAGGCTCCCGCCTACGGAGAGGAGGACCAGACGGTCTGCCAGGCCTACGGCATCCCGGTGATCCTCTCCCTCGACGACGGCGGCAAGTTCCTGCCCGACGTCACCGAGGTCGCCGGCCAGCTCTGGAGCGACGCGAACAAGCCGCTCACCCAGCTGATCAAGTCGCAGGGCCGGCTGCTCCGCCAGGCCAGTTACGAGCACTCCTACCCGCACTGCTGGCGCTGCCGCAACCCGCTGATCTACAAGGCCGTGTCCAGCTGGTTCGTGCGCGTCACCGACTTCCGGGACCGTATGGTCGACCTCAACCAGGAGGTCACCTGGGTGCCGGAGAACGTCAAGGACGGCCAGTTCGGCAAGTGGATCGGCAACGCCCGCGACTGGTCGATCAGCCGCAACCGGTACTGGGGATCCCCGATCCCGGTCTGGAAGAGCGACAACCCCGAGTATCCCCGCGTGGACGTCTACGGCTCGCTGGACGAACTCGAGGCCGACTTCGGCGTGCGCCCCACCGACCTGCACCGCCCGTTCATCGACGCGCTCACCCGGCCCAACCCCGACGACCCCACCGGGCAGTCCACGATGCGCCGCATCGAGGATGTCCTCGACGTCTGGTTCGACTCCGGCTCGATGCCGTTCGCCCAGGTGCACTACCCGTTCGAGAACCGGGAATGGTTCGA
>Ga0247806_10001085_pt1 | contig 13885 bp, 8 predicted proteins | sample UWRJL059202B1_FD_179935 | JGI IMG/M metagenome (GOLD analysis project Ga0247806, IMG submission 179935) | Plant litter microbial communities from Arlington Agricultural Research Station in Wisconsin, United States - UWRJ-L059-202B-1 | ecosystem: Environmental > Terrestrial > Plant litter >... | reverse complement strand
TGCCGCGGTAGCCGCTGAGATTGCCCGCAACGGGGGGGGATCCGCGGTCGGAGCTTTGATCACGTCGGCAGGTTTCGGGGGGGTGGCTTTAGGCGGTACTGTCTTCATGGGCTCGATCAAGTCGGTTAATTCTGCTGGCGCCAGCTCTGGCATGGTGGGGTCGTTTCGATCGGTTGGTGCCGGCTCTGGAACAGTGGGGTCGCAATCTAGCGGTGGGGGATCGAGGGGATCTGGTGGAGGCTCCCGGCAAGATAGGGACGCTTTACCATCCTCGTCCGGTACTCAAAACAATCCAATCAGGCGCACAAGCACGACGGCGTCCAGCAGTAGCAGTGAGAGTTCTGGGGGAAGTGTTGCTCCCGAGCCAGGCAAACCGGAACGCAAACACTGGACCGTTAAAGACGTTATTGGTTGGGTCAACGGAAAACTGGGAAAAACGACAACCAACATTTCTGATCCGCGACAACAGCCGTGGGGGAAAGATCCGATCTCTCCGTGGGATTGATCGTAAATAGTTGCTCAGACGCATTGAAATTCGCACCTGAGCAGACAATCTGAAACCTGGCTGTTACCTGGCCATTGATGAAAATGCTCCGTATCGAAAGATGCGGGGCATTTTTCATTTTGGCCTGTATCCAAGGGCGCCACGCAGTCATCCCCCTCTCGCTGAGAACGGCCGATCGCGCCATTCGCAATCACTTACACAAGCCGCCCCAGACTGAGAGTTCTCTCATATCCACCCTCCTCCCTGCTTTCTAGAATCGCCCCCCATCGAGACACCCGGTGTTCCTCACACCTCACTTCTCAAACAGCGTTGCCACGGCATTGTCTCGACCTTTCAACGCCGGGCGCCATTTGAACAAAAAGGATTTACACATTGAAAAAGTCTCTACTCGCACTTTCGTTAGGCCTGACTGCCGGTTTGATCGGCACATCGGTATTCGCCAACACCGGTACCGTCAAGTTCGAGGGCAAGATCACCAGCAGCACCTGCCCGATTCAAATCGTCAACCCGGAAGATGGTTCGGTCGGCGACCTGGTGAAAATGGGCAGTGTCGACACCAGTCGCTTTACCGCTGCGGGCCAGGAACATGGCGGTAAACGTTTTGCGCTTCGCGTCAGCGGCGCTCCAGGCTGCAACATCACAGCTGGCAGCGTGGCCAATACCACCTTTAACGGTACCCCCGACCCAACCGGCTCCTATTTTGCGGTAACGCCGGGACTGGACGGCGCGAAAAACGTGGTCATTTCCCTTAGGGACAAGTCTGGGGCTTCCATCGCACCAGGGGCCGCCTCGGCCGACTATGACCTGAACGTCGGCGCACCGACCGACCTGGTGTTCAACGCCTACTACCGATCGACAGCGCTCGGTGTCATCGCTGGCGTGGCTTCGGCCGATGTCCAGTTCATTGTCGCCATCAACTGATACCCGCTCCCGGCCCCTTGCTCACGGTCGTGAACAAGGGGCTGCTCACAACAGTCCAGGTCTGCATTTTCACCTGGGCAAAAGGTAAAGACCTATGTTCGGCTTGTTCAAGCAGGCGGCCACTTCCCGCCCGACCCTTGCTGCCTGCATGACTGCGCTCATGCTTACATCCTACCTGCCAGCCAGCCAGGCAGCCTTGACGCTCAATGGTACCCGCGTGGTATTCGACAGCGACAAGCGCAGTGTTTCACTGATCGTCGCCAACCCCAGCGACCGGACTTTCGCGGTACAAACCTGGGTCAACACGGCCGCCGATGATACGACCACTGCGGTGCCATTCATCCCTTCCCCCCCCTTGTTCCGTCTCAATCCAGGCAAAGAGCAGCACATCCAGATCAATGGACTGCCCAATACGCTGCCCACGGATCGAGAGTCGTTGTTTTACTTCAATGTTCAGGAAATCCCCCAGGCCAATGCCAACGAAGGCAATGTCCTGAACATCGCGTTGCGCACTCGCATCAAACTGTTTTATCGGCCTGCCCAACTCAAGGACAACCCCGTCACAAGCCTGAAGGAACTGCAGTGGTCGATCGAACTGGCCAACGGTAAACCGCAATTGCGGGTGAACAACCCAACACCTTTCCATGTGTCCTTCGCCCGCATCGAAGTGAAGGGCAATGGCCAGCAGCTTGCCCTGCATAACGCCGAAATGCTCGCTCCCTTGTCCAGTCAGACCTATGCACTGGACGGCATCAAGCCGCAAGCAGGATTGCAGGTGGAGTTCTCGGCCATCAACGACTACGGCGGCTACACCCTGGCGTTGACCCTGCCGATTCAGACGGCCCCTTGAAACAGTGCCGACTGTGTTCACGGCCAGGAATATACCCATGACTCTATTGCCCGGGCGCCCATGGGCGCCTTTTCGACTCCGCCTTGCCCATTTGTTCGTGACCGGCGTAAGCGGTGCCGCCCTGGTTGAAACCCGGCTCGTTATGGCGGCGCCCACCGTGGAATTTCAATCCAGTTTCATGCGCCAGAGCGCAGACCATGCCAGCGACGCGGGGGTGTTGGCCCTCAGTGCGCTGACCCAAGGTAACGATGTGGGACCCGGACGCTATCAGGTCGATATCCAGGTCAATCAGGTGTATTTCGGCCAGCGTGAAATCGAGTTCGTGCTCAGCCCCGAAGATGATCGACTGCTGCCTTGCCTGTCCGCCGACCTGTTGAGTCAGATGGGCGTGCGACTCGACAGCCTGGCGGAGCCTGCACTCACGCAGTCCAGCTGTGTCGATCTGTTGGCGCTGATCCCGGGGGCCACCCTCGAATTCGATAGCAGCAAGCTGCTGCTGAACCTTTCCATTCCACAAATCGCCATGCGTCGCGATGTGCTCGGTCAAGTCGACCCCGAGCGCTGGGACCACGGCATCAATGCCGCCTTTGTCAGCTACCAGGCGTCCACGCAGCAGGGCAGCAACCGCTATCGCGGACGCCAGAACAGCGATGACCTGTACCTCAACAGCGGGATCAACCTGGGCGCCTGGCGCTTGCGCAGTAACCAGTCACTGCGCCAGGACGCAGAGGGCGATCGTCAATGGACCAGTGCTTATACCTATGCCCAGCGCGACCTGCCGGGTACTCAGGCCAATCTGACGCTGGGTGAAACATTCACCAGCGGCGATGTATTCAGAAGCCTGCCGATCAGGGGCGCGCTCATTGCCACCGACCTTGGCATGCTGCCCGATGTTCTGCAGGCCTATGCACCGATTGTCCGTGGCGTCGCGCAAACCCGAGCGAAACTCGAAATTTTCCAGAACGGTTACCCGATCTACTCCACTTATGTCAGTGCTGGCCCATACGAGATCGACGACCTGAGCACCAACGGTGGCAGCGGTGAACTGGACATCGTCCTGACCGAGGCTGACGGCCAGGTCCGGCGATTTAGCCAATCCTTCGCCACCCTCAGTAATCTGTTGCGTGAGGGGGTATGGCGTTACAGCGCCGCCTTGGGTCGCTACAACGGCGCACATGGGCTTGAGGATCCCCTGCTCTGGCAGGGCACCCTGGCTGCCGGCACCGCGTGGAACTCAACCTTGTACGGTGGCCTGATCGCCAGTGACTTCTACCGCGCCGGCAACATGGGAGCGTCCAAGGATCTAGGCCCCTTCGGTGCGTTGTCCCTGGACCTGACCCACTCCAGCGCCGACATCGATAGTCGGGACACCCAGAGCCTGCAAGGCATGAGCTACGCACTGAAGTACGGCAAGTCGTTTGCCACTAACACCAATCTGCGCTTCGCCGGCTATCGCTACTCCACCGAAGGCTATCGCGACTTCGATGAAGCCGTCCGCCAACGCAGCCACGACTCGAGCTGGCACGGCAGTCGACGCAGCCGATTGGAGGCTTCGGTCTACCAGAATATCGGCGCGCGCAGTTCGTTGAGCTTGACAATGTCTCATCAGGACTACTGGCAAAACAGCGAAGTGCAGCGTCAATTCCAGTTCAACGTCAGTACTCACTACAAAGGCGTGGGCTACAACCTGTTTGCGTCGCAATCGTTGAACGACACGCGTGGTAATGATCGACAACTTGGCCTGAGCATGACCATGCCCCTGGATTTCGGGCACTCGGCCAACGCGACCTTCGATATCCAGAAGAGCGGCGAGCATTTCAGTCAACGCGCGAGCATGAGCGGCAACGTCGATGAAACTCGGCTGAATTATCAGGCGTCTGTCAGCAACGATAACCACAAGCAGCGAACGGGGGCGCTTTCTCTCGGTTATCAGGCGGCCTTCGGCACCGTCGGCGCAGGACTTACCCAAGGCAACGACTACCGCAACCTGTCACTCAACGCCAACGGAGCACTACTGCTGCATGCCGGCGGCATTGAGTTGGGGCCTTATCTGGGGGAAACCACGGCCCTGGTGGAAGTTCCGAACATTGCCGGCGTCGGCATACAGAATGCCACTGGCGTAAAGACTAATGAGCGCGGCTATGCGTTGGCGCCTTACCTGCGACCGTACCGGGTCAATCATGTGGTGCTGAAAACCGACGACCTGGGTCCCGAGGTGGAAATCGACAACGCCACGACCCAGCTCGTGCCTCGACGCGGCGCTGTGGTCAAGGCGACATTCCCTGCCCGCTCCGTCACCCGTCTGGTTATCACCGCCCGAACCGCAACGGGCCAACCGCTCCCCTTCGGTGCACAGCTGAGCAATACCGAACACGGCGTAATCGGCGTTGTCGGTCAAGCCGGCCAGGTCATGCTGTCAACTGGCATAGAGCCACAAATACTCGATGTGCACTGGGGAGAACAGGCCGAGCCGCAATGTCAGTTGCTCATCGACCCCCAGGCCATGGATCAAGCGCAAGGCTACCGCTTGCAGGAGCTGACATGTCGGTGACTGCGACCACGCCTGAGCACTCAAGAAAAGCCGTAGCCGTCTACACCCATCCGGCCCATTTCGGAGAGACCACATGAAACCATCCATCCGCTGCCTGACCACCGCCCTGGGGCTGGTCGCCAGCTGTCAGGCGCCGTGGGTCATGGCAAGCGCCACCAATACATGCGAATGGCGGACCGGCAGCGGGCCCATGACATTTACCCAGGATATGGGCAGCGTCTACGTTCCGCGGGACGCGCCTGTTGGAAGCGTCATTGGCAGGGAACGACAGTTCAAAAGAACCAACAATAATGAGGGGCTCGCCATAATCTGTGACAACGATGGCAATGCAAGGCTGACGTTTGATGCCCAAAGTACCGCGCCCCCCCTGAATGGGGTACTCAATGGCATACCGGGGTTCACCGTCAGGCAGACCAATATCCCGGGGGTGGGTGTGCTGACGTCGCTGGGTTTCCCGTTCGATGGTTCGGCTTCCAACGCATTCACCCCCGACCATGGAGACACCACGGTTCCCTTCAGTGCACATCACCAGCAGGGCATGGGATCGGCACAGATGAACTTTGCCGTCCTGGAAAGCCACATCACCCTGATAAAAACCGGGCCGATCGCTCCCGGGCCACAGACATTCGACGGAACTGAGTTGTTCAGCGGCAGATTCTCGGGAATCCCCGGCAAGGCCTTCGGTGCCGGACTTAGCGGTACCGTGATACAAGCCCATTGTGGCAGCAACACCGTCAGCGCCGATCCGGTACAACTCGGAGACTGGGACCAGAAGGACTTTACCCATACCGGCTACGCCACCGCCGCAATTCCTTTCAGCATCACCCTCAGCGACTGCGAAGCGGATGGCTCGAATGTCAATATCGCTACGGCCAACATCCGCTTCGAGGACGCCAGTGCGCTCCCCTTCGTGGTGTCGGCTCCTGGCGTCTTCGGCCTGACGCCTGATTCCACCGCCAAGGGTATCGGGATACAGATCCTGAAAAGCGATGGTTCAACGCCGGTGGAACTCAATACAGAAGTTCCACTCAGGCCCATCAGCGCGAGCGGGACTGTTCTGGACTTCACCGCGCGCTTCTACCAGACCGATCCGAGCATCGACGTTCACCCCGGCATTGCCAAGGGTGCCCTGAATTTCACGCTCACGTACAGATAGCCAGACCCAGCCCTTTAGCCAGGGCTGGCGAGCGTCTCAATCAATCAGTGTCAGCTTTAACTCCGGGAAGTTGGGAGCTAATAGAGAAGGCCAAGTCCGCCCGCCATCAAAACTCACGTAAACCTTACCTGTCAGGTATTGGTTACGCCGTAATGTATTGAGAAATGTTTTCGGTACTCGGACCTGATTACCCTGGCCGATCCCGCCGATGACTTCCTGTGCCGTGACCGCACGCTTGGGGATCACGGGAAAAACAGAGTCCCGTCCATTGGCGTCCATACCCGTCATCGTAATCATGAGCCAATGGTCGATTGTCATTAAGGGCCATGTCGTCATCTTGAGAATTGCGCCTTCAGGTGCAACGGTCCGGTAACTCAAGTTACCACCGCTGAGCCCATTGCATTGAACCGTCGGCAATCGGTTCACGGGTAGGGTTTGAACCTGCAGTTTGCGCGGTACAGAGGGTATTTCATTACCATCCTCATCAATGACGTAGTATCGCACCCACAGGGTTCTACCTATATGGGCAGCCACCGGCCGCATGGGAATCTGATAGCGCCGTTGCCCTGGACTGATAGGCTGGTCAACCCGATGCGCACCTACCTGGCCGGGCTCCCCCCATTGCACCCAAGCCCGCTCTGGTGGGTAGATAACCGCAGTTTGCGGAATCTCGACAACGACTCCGGAACTTGCCTGCAAGGGGTCCAGTACCTGTTGCTCACCCGCCCCCGTTGCCTTGTCAGTTGAAGGCCAGGGCAATAAACGCGGAATCGGTGTTGCGGCGACATCCAGTTCGACATAGTCGGAATATGCACTTGGATTACCCGCACGATCCAATACCCGGTAACTCACAGAGCGCAAGCCATCCCCACGCCCGCGAATCAATTCGCCAGGAATACTGAGCACTAGCAGGTCGGTGTAGTTTTGCTCGTCCAGCTCGAGAAAACCACCCTCGTCCAGATCCCCGGGACTGCGCCCCCAATACCAGACAATACGATCCCCTGGCGCTGGCGTTGTGAAAACCGGGACAGTGACCTGGAGTCGATCCTCGTTGCGATCAAGGTAATAGGCCGTGAGTTGACTGGGCGGGAGAACAGCACTCGGTATGCTCAACCTGCTGTCTGGGCTGGCCAACAGCGGCGCACGAATGTCGACGGTAATAATCTCGGTGTCCGATGGATCTGGATTATCTGGATCACCGGACCAGTTCAGCGCCTCGTAATGCAAAACCCGCACACCGTGAACATTCAGCACTTTGTCGAGAGGAATCTCGACGAACAAATCACTGCTTTCGATAGGCCCTGCGGTCCACACTTTGTATGCAACTTCAGCACCGTCCAGAAACATCCGTACGCTTTCCGGAAACGCAATCGAGGGCAAGGAGTTCTTCCAGAGGGGGAAAATGACCTTCAAGTGCTGACGCCCAGGATCAACGGGAACAAGATTCTTTTCCCCGCCCTCTATGTCTGGAAGCACATCCGGCACGCTGGGGGCGCCAAGTTTTTCCTCTGCATCAGATCTGGATCCGGACATTGTCGCTCTCCCTTACATAGACGCGAAGGGACACAATGCCTACCCGGCAGGGCCTACTTCACATGAACTATATAAACCGGGATTAGACGACAGTTTGACGCCGTCTGATACTGTCAGAGTTGACAGGTAGGCAGGATAAAAATGCAAACGAACCTGTCACCCTCCCCTAAGGCTTGACTGCGCTCGGACACACGATCAAACCAGAGGGGCACAGGCTGATGCCAGGCGATTACCAGCTGTAGCGCACGCCGACGTTAGCCCCCCACGGCTGATCGATCTTGTCACCCTGGCTGTAATCGAAGTCGGCATGGATCGACACCTTGTCAGTCACCGTCATCGCCACCCCGACACCCAGTTCACCGCGGGAACCGGAAAGGTCGTTGTTGAACACGTTGCTGTTGACCTTGACTTCGTTGTTCTTGGCAAACTCATGTGCATAAGCCGCACGTACATACGGCTGCACTGCCTTGCCTTCACCCAGATTGAAGTTACGTCCGGCGGTGGCACCTACCTTGCCCAGCAAGGAGCGAGTGCTATCGCCCTCGGCAGCCAAACCGTTGTCCAGATCGTAATCCTTGCCTTGAACCATCACGCCCGACAGCTGGGTATACGGCTCAATAAAATAGCCGTCGTCCAGGGTGATGTGCCGGCCGAACTCCACAGAGGCACCAATGCCGCTGTTGTCGTAATCACCTTTGGTTTTTTTGCCATCGCTCAACTGTACATCGGACGAGTTCTGGAAGCGGTTGTACTTGAGGACGCCGTCAACGTAGTAACCGCTCTCGTCATCCAGCCAGGTGGTGTAGGCACCGACATAATAACTGTCGACCTTACCGCTGGTGCCGCGGCCCAGGTCCAGATCGGACTTGCTGTAACCGCCGAGCAGGCCAACCAGCCATTGCCCGTCGCCGATCGGCAGCGGTGCGTCGGCACCGAACGAAATACCCTGCTGAATTTGTTGATAACCGACGCCTGCACTGGCATCGACCTCAAATTTGTTGCCGTAGCCGCGCATCCACCCACCCGCCTTGCCTGCGTCCATCCGCAATTCGCCCATGCGGCTACGCAACGTGCTGAGTTCGCCGTACCAGACGGTTGGCGCTGCATTGAACAGTGCCATGACCGATTGCGTACCAGGGCTGACGACGCGTGTCGTGGTGTCCAGATACCAGTTATTACTGTCTCGCTGAACCAGATCGTAAGAGAACGCGCCCAGGTCGACCGGACCGCCCTGCAACGTAAAATCGGCGTCGCCGCTGCCGATGCGCACCATGTGCAGATTGCTGGTGTCGGAAGGATCTGCACCGCTACTGCTGACGGCGATGCTGTGATTTCCACTGGCAGAGCCCGTCACGTCGAGGAAGTCGACACTGCCGGTGGCGAAATCGGCACCCATGATGAACGTACCGTTGCCGGACAGGTTGCCGACCGACAAGGTGTAGAACTCATTCACATCACCGAACTTGATTGCCCCCCCATTCATCGACAGCGTCGCGATATCACCATCACCCACCATGGCCCAGGTGGCATCGCTATTGATCGTCAGGCGCTCGACATTCTCCAGGTGCCCGGTGAATGTCGCAAAATTTTCCAGCTGCACCGTGGCGGCGCTGCCAGCCTCGACGACCACATTGCCCTCCAGCTGGCTGTTACTCACGAGCAGGTTGGCCAGCCCCCCACCCTTGACTTCAAGCAAGGTGTCGTTACTGGCAGCCAGGGTGGAGTTGTTGCGCACTTCGATATTGGCGGTGGGCGTACTGATATCGAAACCATCGACGAGGATTGCCGAACCGTTTTGTCCGGTGACGCTCGACTGGTTGTCCAGTATCAGTGTGCCGGGGGCCGAGACTTGCGGGTCGAACACCATCAGCACCCCGTTCTTGCCGCCACTGATTGAACTGTCGTTGGCCGTGACATTGCCACTGGACATCAATAGGCCAAATCTGTCCGCGTTAGTACCGTTGAGGGAAGATCGGGTCAGATTCAACTGACTACGCCCGTTGACCAGGCCACCATTGCGCCCGCCCGAAATCGTGCTATCAACCACGCTCACCGTTGAGCTGACCGCGCCATTGTCGCCGGCGGACACTCCCGTAGCATCGACACCGGCAACGATCGTGCTGGAGGTAATGCTCGCCGTACTGCCATGGACTCCGACACCATCGTTGAAACCACTTGCCGTGACCTGACTGCGATCAAGGCTCAAGGTCGAGCCACTGCGAACCTGGATATCGAAGGTACGTGCATCGATTGCGGTCAGGCTGGACTGGTTGCGAAGTAGATAATTGTCCGGAGAGTTACCTGCACCAATCGTTGCATTTTCATTGTTCATATCCCGCGCAAGCGCGTGCGGACTGACCCATAACAACGGTGCAATGGACAATAGTTTGATCGCGCCAGCCAGTTGGCGCACAGCAAAAGGAGTTATCGAAAACATGAAAGGATCACCACGAAATTAGAGTCGCCAGTAGAACGAGTTCATTGCTTCTCACGACGAACTCGGCTTGTACTTACAAAGGCGGCGAACAATATCGAGATACAGCCCCACCGAATGTAGGACTAATCCTGCAATGGAACGGAATCATCCACAGAACCAGACATCCAGCCGTTCAGGTGCAAAAAAGGGGCTGCACGCCCCTCTTGCATCGACATAACGACTCATCTACCCCATTACGGTCTTGGGGGTATCGGGCAGGTGCCTGTACCCGTGCCCAACGCGACATTCAGCGTGGCGTCCGGCGAAGGTGGCGTCACGCCGCTAACCGTATAGCTGACGATGCCCCGACCAATCTGGTCCGACTCGCCGCCGTACAAGGGCAGGATTTTTGTCGCATACGGCCGCACGATCCAGTCAAGACCGTTAACCACTTGCGCCGCAGTCAGGGGTGGGAAGGTATGTTGCAAATCAGTGCCCGCAATGGGGTCGGCAGGGAGCGGACCCGAAGGATCGTAGCCTTTATGCCCCTGCCACTTGACGGTGACTACCACCCCTAACTTCAAGTAGCGGGCGTTGGCCGGAATATGCACCTTGATCCCGAGGCCCTCCACCGGATCCCAGTCCAACAAGTGACAGAACATGAAGCCACCTGCATTCCCGGGAAACTCCACGACATCCGGGACAATGGTATGGACTTCCACCTTGACCGGCTTGGGCTTGGAATGCTCGGCGTTGATATAGCCAGCACGACGCAGCCAGTAAAACACTGGCAACCCAGGAGCCGTACTGTTACTGCGTTGATCAATCACACTCCACGGGATTGGGAGGACCATCGCCTGACCCGCAACCTCAGTTGTGATGACGTGTACGGGTAACACAGGCAAGTTGTCCCACATCAAGTGGATTTCATCACCGGCGGTCGGCGAGTCGTACAACGCAAACCTGGCCTCGGCGTCATATGTCGCATCCGACAGATTCAGTTCGTCCTTAAGGCCCGATTGGTCACCCCACACCTCAACTTCGTGCAGGTTGGGGTTGGTAATGTCCGGCCAATCTGGGTTAACGGGGCCGATCCTGGAAAAATCCACCTGGACGGTAATGCCTGGTGCGTCGAACGGCCTCAACCCCCGACGAACCTCATACCTGACCGGGGTGGTTTGCTCGCCTGTAGTCTGGGTGTATTGAGCCAGCAACACCGCCAGCGGAACCTTGACCAACGTTTGCGCACGCGGCACGAGAGGATGGGGCTCGAGTTCCTGAGTCCCCCAGATGAGATGAATTTTGTCGGAGCTCTTACCGTTGGTCACTGCAGGAATCACCACGGTGACCTCTCGAGTGGCGGCGTCGAGTTGATCGATCAAACCGTCGTCGTCTGCCAGCGGTACGCTGGGAGGATCCAGAGGAGCAATGGGTAGCGCTCCGAGCGCAACGTTACGCAGGCGCATCCGGGACAACCGGCCCGGGTTGCCGGCCTTGTCGAACAAGCGGTAGGCACAGAAGACCGGGCCATCGCCAGCGTCCTGAATCCACGGCAAGGGAATTTCGAACAGGCGATTCGCAGGAATAGTGACCGGAACCGGAGTAATCGGCACGATGTCATCCGGGTTGATCGGTTCGACTTTTTGCCAGCCGTAGGAAATCGTGTCGCCCGGCTCATAATCCGCATAGGCGGGTAACTCGACGATTACTTGGTTGCCGTTGGCAGCCAGGTAGACATCGTTGATTTCATTGGTAGCGAGTATGAACTCCGGTGGGTTGAGCAGATCATACGGAGGCGTGCGGTCAATTCTCAGTGGTGCGGTGGTTGACTCTTCGACGAACCCCGGAGCACTCCAGATTTTCAACCTCCATCGGAGATTGAATTTACCTTCAATCTCCTTATCGAACACATCGAGCGTGACCGCCTTGGGGAAATCCGGACGGTTTTGCGGGTAGGGAAACGGTTGCTCCTTGAGCACTTCCCAGACGCCGCTGCCAACCCTGGCCATTTCAATACGAACCGTGTCAGCCTCGTTGGGGATCGGCACAAGATTATCCCAAGCCGGAATATTCACCACCAGCGGCTGGTCATTGCTCACCGCCGGTCGCAGTCCCTCAGTATCTCCCGGCATCAAGCCGTTCACGGTAAGGGGGTCGAGCGGCCCCGCGGTTGGGGCATCACGCTGGGCCAACCGTTCGCGATTGGCCCAGCGCACCTGCTCGGCATTTAGCTGCTTGTCTGAACGTGCCATGTGCTTTCTCCAGTACTGTTCATAGTCAACCGTGACCTGAGCCAAGGCGATGAAACCTGTCTGGCAGTTCGAACTTCGAAAGCACTGCACACTACGCCTTATCGTTCTGCCGGACCTGAGCGACCCGGAGCAAATTAGGCACTAGTTTTTTATCTGCCGATAGCTGTCAGAGTTGACAGGTACCCGCTGTGTGGAGGGTCATGCCTGGCGCAACGCCAACCGCCAGACCCGGGCAATATCCCGTGCCCGCTCACGCAATAGTTGCGCGGCATTGGCACACGCCCGAGCCAGGCTTGTTGGCCCGGAAGGTAACGCAAAGGCGGCATCGACCCCCTGTTCATACATCTGCTCGTAACCCTCGCCCAGGGTGCCGGCGATCACGATCACCGGTACACGGTTTTGGCGGGCGATACGCGCCACCCCGAAAGGGGTCTTGCCCCTTAGCGTCTGCGCATCAAAGCAACCTTCGCCGGTGATCACCAGATCGGCTCCCCGCACGGCGTCCGCCAACCCGACCAGTTCAGCCACGACTTCCACGCCAGGACGAAATTGCGCGTTCAAAAACGCCTTGGCTGCAAACCCCAGGCCCCCCGCCGCACCGCTGCCGGGTTCGTCACGCAGGTCCTTGCCTAGCACGCGCGCGCAACGATCGGCAAAGTGCCCCAGGGCAAGATCGAGTTGGTGCACCTGCTCAGGCGAAGCACCTTTCTGTGGGCCGAAAATCGCTGAGGCGCCATGGGGGCCGCAGAGTGGATTGTCGACGTCGGCGGCGATCTCGAAGCGGACCTCGGCCAGGCGCGAGTCGATGCCCTTGAGTTCAATACGGGCCAGGTCTTCGAGCGCCAGGCCACCGTGACGGATCGCTTGCCCCTGGGCATCGTTCAAGCGCACGCCCAACGCCTGCATCGCGCCCGCTCCACCGTCATTGGTGGCACTGCCGCCAATGGCCAGGATGATACGTCGGGCACCCGCATCCAGCGCCGCACGAATCAACTCGCCGGTGCCAAAGGTGCTGCTGATGCACGCATCACGCTGCTCCAGCGGAACCAATTGCAGACCGCTGGCTTCGGCCATCTCGATGATTGCAGTGTGGCTGTCGGGCAACCAGCCCCAACGGGCCTCGACCGGTTCGCCCAATGGCCCTTGCACCCGGGTACTGCGCAACTCGCCAGCGCAGGCCGCGAGAATCGCCTCGACCGTGCCTTCACCGCCGTCGGCCATCGGACATTTGACCAACTGTGCATCCGGCCAGACCTCGGCCAGCCCCTGGGCAATGGCATCCGCCACCCCAATAGCACTCAGGCTGTCCTTGAACGAGTCGGGGGCGATGACGATCTTCATGTGATTTCTCCGGTTGTTATGCAGAGCATGCTGCCAGTTGCCCCAGACGATGACGCCAGTCCGCTGCACAAGGGTGGAGGGGGTTTATTGTTCATTTCTACAAAACCCAACTCAAGCCCTGCTCCTACACGTCTGCGCAGGGTTGGGGCAACAGCTGCACACCGAGGTACAGCGCCAACATGCCATCCAGCCGCAGCGGATCGACTCCGCTGAGTTCGGCCACCCGCTCCATGCGATAGCGCAGGCTGTTGCGGTGGATCCCCAGGGCATCGGCACAGGCCTGGCTTTGGCCATCGTGCTCGCACCAACTGCGCAAGGTCGCCAGCAACTGCCCGTTGCTATCCTTGGCGATGACCTTGC
>Ga0247806_10001082_pt1 | contig 13899 bp, 13 predicted proteins | sample UWRJL059202B1_FD_179935 | JGI IMG/M metagenome (GOLD analysis project Ga0247806, IMG submission 179935) | Plant litter microbial communities from Arlington Agricultural Research Station in Wisconsin, United States - UWRJ-L059-202B-1 | ecosystem: Environmental > Terrestrial > Plant litter >... | reverse complement strand
ATCAGCACTGATTTTTACAGAAGTGTCACCTTTATAACTAAGCTGATATTTCCCTTCCAACCTAATATGATTACAGCATCTTTCCACTACATCTGCAATTGTGAAATCGGATATATTTAAGTTAAGCTGACCCTTGCTAATTTTAGTTGAATCCAACAAATCACCAACTAAAGCACCTAATTTTGAAATGCTACGTTTTGAGCTTTCGGACAGATTTTTCAACCTATCAGTAATAACCGTATCATGCTCAATCATACGATTCATAATTTGTAAGGAGGCTTGAAGACTTGTTAAAGGTGTTTTAAGTTCATGACTTGCTATACTAATGAAGTTTTCTCTTTCCTGTTTCAGCTTATGTTGTACAGATACGTCTTCTATAATAGTGTATCCCAATGTTTCACCCCGATCTTTGAATAATATAGAGTTAATATGGCACCAGAAAAAAGTGCCATCCTTTTTCCTCAAACAAGTTTCCAGACTAAAAGATGGCGTATTTTTACTCCATAAACTATTTTGAAGTAATTCCCAATGCTGATGAAATTCTAAGGGGACATAATCCAAGATTTGTGTCCCAATAATTTCATCTTTTCGATCATATCCTAACAGGGTGACCAAAGCCTCATTAACCTGTAGTATCTTTAAATCAGAAGAAATAATTTTATTCCCAAGCTTGGAAGTTTCAAATACGGTGCGAAAACGAATCTGGCTTTCTTCATAATCTGCCTGGGCCTGATGGGTAACAGCTACCGAATCTCTATCGGCTATTAATCGCTTAATTTCTTCTTTTAATGTTTCAATCTGTTTTTTTAAAAATTCGATGTCTTCCATGTGGCTTAAGGCTCTTCAAAGCCTAAACCGACGGATTAGGAAATGAATAGTGATAATATTTAAATTTCAAACTGAATTTAAGTATTTCCAACAAGAATTTAATTAGAATTTTATAAGATGTTTTAGCACAGATTTTAGAAGGTAGTATAAGGGCACCACATCAATCAAACACCTGCCTAAAAGCCAGAGGCGAAAGGTTTGTTTTCTTTCTAAACAAGGTACTGAATGACTGGGCATGCTCAAAACCTAAGGCATAGGCAATTTCACTAACAGATAAATTGGTAGTCGATAGTTTTTCCTTCGCTTTTTCAATCAGTTTATTATGAATATGCTGCTGGGTATTTTGCCCGGTATGTATCCGCAATAAATCACTTAAATAATTGGGTGAAAGATTCATCTGCTCGGCAACATATTGAACAGTTAACAAACCATTAATATCTTTTTTATTGAAGTAATCATCCAGCAACTTTTCAAAGTTCATTAATAACTGATGGTTATTGTTTTTTCTGGTAATAAACTGACGCTCATAAAATCGATTGGAATAATTAAGCAGTAATTCTATCTGCGAAAGAATAATTTCTTGAGTATGTTTATCAATGTGTATACATTCTTTATTGATTTTACTCAGAATGGCAATTAAATCTTCCTCTTCTTCTGCCGACAGATGCAGCGCCTCGTTTACAGCATAGGAGAAGAAACCATATTGATGGATGGTGTTAGCCAAATTATGGCGCAATAAAAAATCAGGGTGAAAGACAATTAAATAACCGGAGCCGCACTCCACGTTATGCAGATCGAGATACTGCACCTGGTTTGGCGCAGTAAAACTAAGCACACCCTTATCATAATCGTAATGCTGTTGTCCATACCTGATTTTCCCGGTGGCCTCTCTTTTCAAAGCCACGCAATAAAAGTGATTAATAAATCGAGTCCAGATCTCATCTTCAAGAAAAACGGCCTGATCCAGATTGATCACACTCACCAAAGGATGCAGGGGCTCTGGTAGCGATAAAAGTTTGTGGAACTGAGAGATGGAGTGGATGGCATTCATGTGTGTAATTTACAAATTCAAGAGAAAATAATTACGGCTGCATCATCATAAAATGCAGCCGTTTTATTTAATCGAGCAAACCCATGCTAAATTCATCATAAGCTTTGCCGGTATCAGTACCAAGCGGAACAATGCTTTCCAATTTTGCTAAATCCTTTTCGTTCAATTGTATTGCTGCAGCAGCTATATTTTGCTCTAAATATTTCCTTCTTTTCGTACCAGGTATAGGAACAATTCCTTTGCTGATGATCCAGGCAATAGCCAGTTGAGAAGCGCTTACCGCTTTTTCTTGTGCCAATGTTTTAAGAGCCTCAACCAATTCAATGTTTTTATGGAAATGTGCTTCTTGAAATCGCGGTATCGCCCGGCGGAAATCATTTTCTGGTAAGTCGGCAAGGCTCTTAATATCTCCCGATAAAAATCCACGGCCAAGGGGCGAATACGCTACAAAACCAATACCCAAATCATGCAACGTATTTAGAATGCCGCGTTCTTCTACACTGCGTTCAAATAAGGAATATTCACTCTGCAGTGCGGTAATCGGATGCACTGCATGTGCCCTGCGCAGGGTTTCAGAAGATACTTCCGACAAACCAATGTAACCAACCTTACCTTCTTTCACCAATTCGCTCATGGCACTAACAGTCTCTTCGATCGGTGTATTCTTATCCAAACGATGCATGTAATATAAATCGATATAATCGGTGTTGAGGTTTTTCAACGATCGCTCTACTGACTTTTTAACATATTCTTTTTTACCGTTAATTGCCCAGGTTACCTTGTTTTGGTCGTCTATCTCCCAACCAAATTTGGTCGCAATAATGTATTTCTTGCGATCAGCCCCTACCGCTTTTGCAATAAGTTGTTCATTCTTAAACGGACCATATAAATCTGCCGTATCTAAAAAATTGCCCCCAAGTTCAAGCGAGCGGTGAATAGTCGCAATCGCCTCCGTTTCATCTGCAGGTCCATACATGTGGCCATCTTCGAAACCCGTCATTCCCATACAACCCAAACCAATCTGAGGGATCATTAATCCTTGCTTTCCTAATGCTATCTTTTTAATCTCCATTTTTTGATGTTTTTGATTGATCAAAATTATGGAGATTTCATCTACTTCATGTTTGCAAATCCCAGAATGACGTATGCAAAATATCAATTTACAAATTCAAAAGCAGTCACTCCATGCCAATGCGCTAGAATATGAAAAAGCTACAATTACTTTTTCAATGTAGCCATATCGATAACAAAGCGATATTTTACATCTCCGTTTAGTAAACGCTCGTAGGCATCATTAATTTGGTTAATATCAATCATTTCAATATCTGCAGTAATGTTATGCGCTCCACAGAAATCTAACATCTCCTGTGTTTCTGCAATTCCACCTATCGCCGAGCCGGCAAAACTTTTGCGGCCAATAATTAAGCTGAAAGCCGCAATTGGCAGGGGTTGTTCAGGGGCGCCGACTAAAGCAAGTGAACCATCCACTCTTAATAAACTCAAATAAGCATTGACATCATGTTGCGCGGATACGGCATCTAAAATAAAGTGCAGCTGACCAGTGAATTTCTTCATCTGTTCCGGGTCTTTTGACAACACTACCTCGTCAGCCCCAAGCCGCTGTGCTTCTGCAAATTTAGATTCGGATGTGGTAAAAGCCACCACGTGCGCACCCATTGCTTTAGCAATCTTAATGCCCATATGGCCAAGCCCGCCAATTCCTACCACACCTACTTTTTTACCTGGGCCTACATTCCAATGTTTAAGTGGTGAGTAAGTTGTTATTCCAGCGCATAATAATGGCGCAGTTGCAGCAAGATCCAGATTTTCAGGAATGTGCAAGACATAATTTTCATCAACAACCACACTTTCTGAATAACCACCGAAAGTTGGCTGGCCCGGAAGTAACTTGTCAGGTGAATTGTAAGTGCCGGTCATACCAGGTTCACAATACTGTTCAAGCCCCTCCTTACAATATTGACATTCACGACAGGAATCTACCATACAGCCTACGCCAACGATATCTCCTACCTTAAATTTGCTTACGTGGTTACCAATACTGATCACCTTTCCTACAATTTCATGTCCTGGCACACAAGGATACAATGATGCTCCCCATTCACTTCTTGCCGTATGAAGGTCAGAGTGACAAACCCCACAAAATAAAATGTCTATTTCCACGTCATGTGGCGTTGGTTTTCTACGTTGAATATCCATCTGGTTAAGTGGCGCCTCGGCCGCTTCTGTTCCAAATGCCTTAACTACTGATGTTTCCATAGCTTTATATCTTTTTTATTTAAAGTGTTTTTATATTTAATTGTTTTGAATTACACATTTAACCTACCACGCTGCATAGCAAATGACACCTCGTTTCCAATTAATTAAAAGCACAAAGATAATTTAGTCCCTACCCAGGCTGATAAAGATATTCAAACCGATACTTAAGGATTTCAAACCATTGTTTCCCGAAAAGTAGTGGGACTTATTCCTGTAATCTTTTTAAAGAAATTATTAAAATAGGTAGGGTACTCGAAACCTAAGGCATAGGCAATCTCGGCAACGTTCCAGGATGTATGCTGAAGCAATGCTTTGGCTTCGCTAATAGTGCGTTCGGTGATGTGAACCGTTGTGGGCTTGCCCGTTGTTTCCTTTACCGCACGGTTGAGATAATTGGTATGTACATTTAAAGCGACTGCATAATCCTGGGCTGTTTTTAACACAAGTGGTCTTTCAGCCGTTTCTATCGGAAATTGTCTCTCCAACAAATCCATGAATACTGCAGTAAGTCTACTTGTTGCATTTTTATGCTGATTAAAGTTTTCTAAGGGCTGAATCTTTAAGGCCTCATGAGTGATAAGATTGATGTAATTGCGTATCAGATCATCCTTATGGATATAATTACTCGTCTGCTCCTCCATCATTTTTAAAAATAAGCTTTCAATAAATGACCGTTGTTTTTCATCTATTTTGAGCACTGGCGTGCCTCCAATCTTAAATAACGGAGAGTTTTGCAGCCGCTCGCTACGTTCGGAAGGGCTAATAAAATCTTCAGAAAAAAGCACCGTATAGCCTACATACGTTGTTGAAATTGTTTCCCATGAATAAGGAATATGCGGATTGCCGAAGAACAAAACGGTCCCCTCCTGCTCAAAACTCCGGTCGGCATAATGAATAATGCTTTTGCCCGTAGTTAGACAAATTTTATAAAAGTCTTTACGATTATAGATGCGTGTTGCATTGGTATCAGCCTCAAGTTGCCAAACGTTAAAACCTTTTAATTTAAGTTCGTTATTAAACTCTGAAACCGGACGCTCAATTTTTAAATCCATTGCACAAAGTTAAGTAATTCAATACAAATGAGGCTGCATAGGTAATTGTGAAAGATCTTTCACTCCGCTACTTGAAATAACGACGGAAATTCACACATGATGAAAATTCATCAATTTTTAGTAGATACTTATTGCAATGTGTAGTTTTACCTTATCTAATAGGATACCGGCATGGGTTCACATGTTGAACTTTTCGAATTATGGACAATAATGATACCAAGCGACTTTCACGTTTGACAGCAATTTTAATACAGTTACAGACAAAGCGACTGATTACAGCACCTAGTTTAGCGAACAAATTTAATGTTAGCGTAAGAACAATTTACCGCGACATCAAAGCATTAGAACAAGCAGGGGTGCCAATTTTAATGGAAGATGGAAAAGGTTATTCCTTAATGGAAGGCTACAAAATTCCCCCTATTATGTTCTCGGAAAGCCAGGCAAATGCGCTGATCCTTGCCGAACAGCTAGTTTTAAAAAACAAGGACTCCTCATTTATCAAGGACTACACAGAAGCAATAGATAAAATAAAAGCCGTTTTGGGACAACCAGAAAAAAATAAAGCAAATTTACTTGCGGAGAGAACTCGTTTTGAACAAAACATAAAAAGAGTGAGAAACAGCGATAATATATCACAACTTCAATTCGCGCTCACCAATTTTTGTTTAGTAAACATCGACTATACCAATGAGCTAAATATTGTAACAAGTAGAATTATTGAACCATTTGCACTACTAAGCACAACTGAAAATTGGCTTTTAATTGCTTGGTGTCGTTTGCGAAAGGAGTTTAGGTATTTCCGCCTGGATAGAATCACCAGGACGAATATTCTTACTGACAAATTTGAGCAGCACAAAATGACATTACAGGAATATTTTGATAAATACTATTAGTTTTTAACCCCTGACATAAGGCTGTCACAAGCCTACCCCATCTTTGCATTGTAAATAATTAAACAATCAAAAATGGAAAAGCAAACATTTGACCCATGGGCTTGGGGTAAAAACACGAATTCGGTACAAGCTGTTGAAGTAAAAAATGTAACAGGAACACTTTATTGTTCAGGACAAGTTGCATTAGACGTCAACGGAATCCCTAGTAATGCTGATATGCGCTCACAACTGGTCCAAACAATCAATAACCTGGAACAACTCATTAGCGAATCAAACTATGAATGCAAAAATATTGTAAGGCTAAACATTTACACGACATCAACAACAGACTTTTTTACAACCTGTATGGATATTTATGTACCCTTCATACAAAAACACGGCATCCAGCAAGCAACTACCTTGCTTGAAGTAAAAGCACTTTTTGCAACATTAACAGTAGAGCTGGAAGCCACTGTTGTAAAGTAATAGGTCATCTATCACCTGGAGTAGCGAAAGGCGCCTCCATGTGGCCGTTGCACAACGATCAAGTTATAAGTCTAAAAAAGCAGTAAACAATAAAATGTTTGCTGCTTTTTTAGACTTAATTAACTGATAATTAGCATTGTAATGAGAAGCAATTTAAAAGTCGCTGTAACAGGAATTATAGTTAAAAATAAACCGCTATTTATTTTACAAGTAGCTTAAATTTAGCTTATAAACACAATACACTTCGGACACAGCTGGAACAGGACTTCTGATACACCGTGTACGCCCAAACGGCTCCAATGGGTAAGCAAAGGGTATGTAAGGACGCTTCGAGTTGGTGCCTATTGATATGTTAAATTTAAAGTATACTTAAACCAAATGCGGCATGATCGTCATTTTCAGTAAATTAGATGCTATGCTCTCACCGAAAACCAGAAGAAACATAACTCGTATCATCCCTTTTGGAGTATTGTGGCTAATTTTCAGCTTAGTATATTCCTTGCTGGAGAAAAGTCTTCTTGGAAATCTAGACCATTACCCACTAACTGGTGTTCCCTATGATTTTGCAAGAAACATTTTTACAATTCCTGCCACCGGCCTTATTATGGGTCTGTTAAGCGGTATTCTGGAGATGAGTTATTTTAGTAAGCGATTTATTAAAAAGAGCTTTGCCGCAAAGGTGCTATTTAAATCAATTGTTTATCTAATCGTTTTTATAATTTTCCTCATCATCATTATGTTGATCAATGCGTTATCTGCGCATGACGAACAATCTTTTAACAACCTATCATCACCAGCCTGGAAGTTTTTCACCACCTACTCGATCATTGGCATTCTGCTGTACATTGCGTCAGTAGTGCTGATCACACAGTTCTATGCTGAATTTAGGGAAAGTATTGGGCTAGGCACATTGAATAATTTTTTTCTGGGAACATACCATCACCCCATAGTGGAAGAAAGGATCTTCATGTTCGTGGATATGAAGTCTTCAACTACGATTGCTGAAAATTTGGGACATGTCAAATACTTCGAAATGTTAAAAGAATATTTTTTCGACTTATCAGCTGCAGTTATTGATCATTCTGGAGCAATCTATCAATACGCTGGTGATGAAATGATCATCTGCTGGAAACTGAAAGATGGATTAAAGAAAAACAACAGTATTGATTGTTTCTTCGATATGAAACGCGCTTTGCAAGCGGAGGCAGATAAGTACATCACCAAATTCGGTTTACTACCTGGGTTCAAAGCGGGTTTGCATTACGGTATGGTCACTACTGGGGAGATTGGGTCACTAAAAAAGGAAATTGTATTCACAGGCGACGTCCTCAATACATCAGCTAGGATACAAGGCCTGTGCAATAAATTTGATGCTGACCTTCTGGTATCCGAAGACCTTGTTAAACTTCTTCATCTTCCTGCCATCTACACAACAACATCAGTCGGAAAAACCCTGCTTAAAGGCCGAAGTAAGCCAATGGAATTATTTGCCGTTTCAATTTCAATGGAAAAACATGTCTAGTAATTACTTACCAACCATTCGTTTTCTAATTCGGCTTAAGGAAGGTGCTTTGATTCCGAGGTACGATGCAAGATGGTAGAGCGGCACTGTACTGAAAATCTCCGGGTGTTTTTCCATCATGGCCTGATAACGCTCTTCGGCTGATTTGAATAAGAAACCTTCAGTATTTGCCATGAGCTGATGAAATGCAGTTTCAGCAATGAAACGACCAAATCTTTCCCATTGGTGCGACTCCCGGTAAAGTTTGTTCAAATGATCTATATGAATGTAGAGAATTAGGGAGGCGTCTACCGAAGCTGTATAATAATTGCAAGGTTCCTGACTTAAAAAGCTTGTATAAGAAGCTACAAAATTTCCCTTAGAGAAGAACAACATATTCTTTTCTTCGCTGGTATCGTCATCGGCACGGTAGATCCGGAAGACGCCCTGTATAATAAAGCCAAGATGCTTGCAAACGTTATGGTACTCGTTGTAAAACTCTCCCTTTTTATAAGCTTTAATCTTCCAATACGGAGCAGATAATTTAAATGCCTCTGCATCCATATTGACTGCCTTCGACAATGCACTTTCTAATAACCCTAATTCTACCATGTCATCTAAATTTGTAATTTAACTTGTACGAAGATCCATCAAAGGTATTCTTTAGTTTTGCTCCTTAGCAGGAAACAAGTTTAATTTGCTTCTTTAATTAAAATCTCTGCAAGTTTCTGTGGCATAGAGAAGAACGGCGTATGGCTGCTCTCTAAAGTATATTCCGTTTTTACCGGTGTACTTTTTACCATTGCCTGTTGTGCAGGATAACTTACCGCGTGGTCATTTTTGGTGTAGATATAAACTTTTTCAGTGGCACCAAATTGTACCGCAGATAGTTTCACCGGAGTTACAAAAGGCACAAGAGGATCTGACTTTACTCCTTTAGCGAACTTTTCTTGCACGCTTTTAGGGGCGTCCGCAACAAATATATCCACTGCACCATCATTGTCAATAGCTGCAGATGCGGTCTTTTCATCGATTTTTAAGTATTTTCCTACGTGGCTTCCTGCATCCGTCATAGCAATATCCAAAAGACTTTGGCCGTTCTGAGGCAAGTAGGCAGCAAGATAAATCAGTTTCTTGACACTGCCGGGCATATCCTCGGCCACTTGGCTAATAACAATACCCGCCATGCTGTGACCTACCAGGGTTACGTTCTTTTGCGTCCCAATTGCTTTTTTAACAACATCTACATAAGATTGCAAGGTAATTGAAGGAAAAGGGGTTGTATCATTTCCATGACCAGGAAGATTCACGGTAATCACGTTAAGCCCTTTTGCATCAAGCAATGGTTTTACGGCATCCCAGGCTGACATATCTGACCAAGCACCGTGTACTAAAACAATTGTTTGTTTGTTGTTGTCATTGTCTTCAGATTTCTTGCAACCGGTTAATCCAGAAAGGATTATTAACAAAATAATAGATAATTTTTTCACGTTTTTTAGTTTTAAGCGTCAATTCGTTTTGACATTACAAACCTACACCTAGCGTTTTCTAATAAAATTAACCCGGGTTAATATCGTCGTGTAATTTGCAATAAGAGAAAATTAAAATGGGGGATTCGTTGTTTGTCAATGAATTGCTACTATTGTATCATGAATGGAGAAAATGATTTGAGTATATTACTAAAAACCATGAAGCCGAAGATCAATGTTGGTGAATATGTTTTTTGTACAATTAGCGATTCGACCTATGTTAATCAACATGATGCGATAATGTTTTTTAAAGAAGAGGAAGGAAATACAGTTATACTCTTGAAAGAAGTGGCAGACAAATTAAAACTTGAGCCTGTGAGAAATTTTGTGTAAATGGTCAACCGTACTGAATTTAAAGGAGACATCTATTTTCAAATATAATACTAAACTGGTTAATAATCTTACCCCAATCCCTCACTGGCATCGTCCATTTTTTCTGGATGTTCATTACCGATAAATAGACGGCCTTTAGGGCAGCCTGATCGTCAGGAAACAGGTTTTTAGCCTTCGTGAATTTCCTTATGCCGCTGTTCAGGCTTTCAATTACATTGGTTGTATAAATGATTTTACGGATCTCCAGGGGAAAATCGAAGTAGCTGGTGAGCTCATCCCAGTTCTTTTCCCAGCTCAGGATGGCGTAGCCATATTTGCTTTTCCACTTGATTGTAAAATCTTCCAAGGCTGCTCTGGCGGCATCTTTATTCACTGCAGCATAGATCAGCTTTAAATCGGCAGAGAACTCCTTCCGCTCTTTCCAAACCACATATTTACAGCTATTACGAATCTGGTGTACAACGCAAAGCTGAGTTATGGTTTGTGGGAATACCTCAGCAATAGCTTTGGTGAAGCCAGTAAGGTTGTCTGTACATGCGATCAGGATGTCGTTTACACCACGTGCACGCAGGTCTGTGAGTACGCTGAGCCAGAATGATGCACTCTCAGTTTCGTTGATCCACATGCCTAAAATCTCTTTTAACCCATCATTCTTTAGGCCAATTACAAGATAAATGCATTTGCTTACCACCTTGCCATTGTGGCGTACCTTGAACTGGATTCCATCCATCCAGCAGGTGAAATAAACAGGTTCCAGTGGACGGGACTGCCATTCCTTGATCATATCCAAAACCCTGCTGGTAACGGTAGAAACTGTACTTTCAGATATGTCAACGCCATACATTTCACGAACCTGGTCTTCAATGTCCCGGGTGCTCATCCCGCGTGAGTACATGCCAATAATGCTTTGCTCAATCTGTTCGCTCATACGCTGATGCTTGGGGATCAGCTTGGGCTCGAAGCTTGCATTACGGTCCCGTGGAATTGATAATACCACATTGCCCAAAGTCTCACTCTTAACCTTTTTACTGCTAAAACCATTACGGGAATTACCGCTGCCACGGCCTTCCGGAGCATGTTTGTCATACCCCAGGTGTTCATCAAGCTCCCCCTGAAGCATTTCATTCACACCTTGTTTAAACATTTCCTGAAAGAATTCCTGGAAATGTTCCTTGGACTTAAACTGCTTGAAAAAGTCCTTTGGTAAACCTAACTTATTCTCTTCCATATGACTGTACTTAAAGTTCTGAATTTCTTCCCTTAAATACAATACATTTGACCCGATCTATTTATCGTTTACACAAAATTCAAGACACTACCGAATAATAATAATTAAACACGCACCTGCACCATTGCGGCCTACTATACATTAGTTAGTATATATTAGCTTCCAACTGTATATTATATACAAAAAGCAGAGGTAAGCATAACAATGACTCACCTATGCACTTTCTAATGCAGGTACTTAACAGAATGAAGCTCTGAATTCCAATGGAGAAAGTTTGGTTTTGGATTTAAATAGCTTACTAAAAGACTGCGGATGCTCAAACCCGAGTTCGTAGGCAATTTCACTTACTGTCAAATCGGTAATGGATAATCTTTCTTTTGCACGTTCAATCAATTTATTATGGATATGCTGCTGCGTACTCTGCCCAGTTAACACCTTAAGTAATCCAGTCAAATAACTTGGAGACATATTTAACATGCTTGCAACATATTGGACAGTTGGTAATCCATTTTTAATGATGGTATCATTTTGATAATATCCTGTAAGGATATCTTCCAGCTTCTTAAGTACGGTATGGTCGGATATTTTTCTAGTTAAAAATTGTCGATTATAAAACCGGTTTGAATAGGTAAGTAATAGCTCCAGCTGAACCAATATCACATCTTGACTAAATCCATCAATATTAGAATGATATTCTTGTTGTATATTTTGCATGATGGCTGTGACTATATTTTCCTCCTTCTCTGAAAGAAAAAGTGCTTCATGTACAGCGTAATCAAAAAACTCGAATTTCTTAATAGCCTTAGACAAGCTTGTGTTCCACAAGAAGTCAGGATGGATAAGCAGCATCCATCCTGAATGGTTCAAAAGGGTGTCTTTTTCTACTTCAATTCGAAAAATCTGGCCTGGAGACATAAAGAACATCACGCCTTCATCAAAGTCATACTCCTGCTGCCCGTATTTTATTTTTGCATTAAAATTACGTTTTAAGGTAAGTGCATAAAAATTAAGCAATATACTGTGTTCACCTTCAGACACATTTTTAACGTCCGCCAAATTTATGACGCTAATAAGGGGGTTTTCTGGACTAGGTAATCCCCGGAACTTATGATATTCGCTTATGGTTATAATTTTATGGAATTGAAGGTTAGCCATTGTCCAATATAATTTTATTGATTGAAGGCGGTCGCAAAATCTTTAGCGAAATCTTTCATCTTTACTTTTCCCATCACTGCAGGCTTGTTTCTGTAATAGTCTTCAGCTAACAGGCCGCTATAAAGCGCACCATACATTTCTACTAAACCTGCTGCGATTTTTGGATTCATACCAAGCGCAACTAAGCTATCCAAGCTTTCCTTCTCAGAAACTACCACCCATTTCAAATCTGGTTTGCCGATCGCCTCTCCTAATATTTTCACGGTTTCATCTCCTGTTAGGTCTTCGCTTGCTACTGATCGTGTTTTTCTTCCCTTAACAGTCATCACTAATTCTTCCGCGATCGCCTCGGCAATATCAATTGGAGAAACCCAGGGAATGACATGATCTCCGCCATAATTGGCAAAAATCATTCCATGTGATTTAATCATATCTATGTATCCGAATAAATTGTAATAGAAAGAATTTGGCCGCATGTGTGTAATCGCCACATCTGCCGGAAGCTCGTTTAAGAGGAGTTCAACATGGTGCGCACCGGCTAAAATACCATTGCCTTCTTTTAGGTTACCCCCGATGGTACTTAAATTGACAACTCGCTTCACACCCGAACTTCTAATGGCTTCGGCGTAATTTTTCCCTAATCTCATGTAATAAGCCAATAAGTCTAAATTCGGGTCAAAGTAATTACCTGGAGGAACCATTGTATAGACTGAATCGGCTCCCTTGAAGGTTCTTGTCAGAAAAGAGGTATCTTCTAAGGAGCCAATGGCTGCAGTTGCGCCTAAATTCTCGATTTCTTGCTGTTTTGATGGATTGCTGCTAATCACAGTAACATCATGCCCTTGTTGTACTAGTTCAATCGTCAGCGGTTTACTGATGTTTCCTAATGATCCTGTTATTATAATTTTCATTTCCTGGTGATTTAGCTTCAAATGTCTGAAGAATCAAATCTCCCGTTGAAGTTGAATCTACTTTTGTTGTAGCCAAAACGCAGAGGTAATGTTAATTAGCCTTGTAAAGTTCGCTTTTGTCATATGACAAGTCCCGTAATTTCTTTAAAGCACACCTTTGTGCTACAAATAGATAAAAATATGAAATCGATTATCATTACGGGCGCAAATAGTGGAATAGGCTATGAATGTGCAGTGCAAATGGCTAAAATAGCTCCTAAAGAGTCTATCATAATAGCCTGTAGAAATGTGACAGCTGGAAAGTTGGCTGCCGAAAAGATAAGAAAAGAAACAGGGCATCCAAATTTAGTGTGTATGGAACTTGACCTTGCCTCACTTCAGTCAATCAGAGCGTTTGAAATAGCGTTTTCAAAGACTGACCACAAGGAGATATCCGCTTTAATAAATAACGCTGGATTGCAAAATATTGGTGAGACAGCCTATACAAAGGACGGATTTGAAATTACTTTTGGAACAAATCATTTAGGTGGATTATACCTTACACAATTGCTTACGCCGTACATGACTAGTGGCGCGAGCGTTACATTTACAGCGAGTGATACACATGACCCATTGACAAAAACCGGAATTGAACCGCCAGTTTACACCAGTGGCCGTGAGCTTGCTTTTCCAACCA
>Ga0247806_10001081_pt1 | contig 13923 bp, 15 predicted proteins | sample UWRJL059202B1_FD_179935 | JGI IMG/M metagenome (GOLD analysis project Ga0247806, IMG submission 179935) | Plant litter microbial communities from Arlington Agricultural Research Station in Wisconsin, United States - UWRJ-L059-202B-1 | ecosystem: Environmental > Terrestrial > Plant litter >... | reverse complement strand
TTTGCCAAGCGCCGGGCGAACAACAACTTCCAGCTGGCTTCCCGCATCGATGCGCGACAGAAGGAGTTGATTGATCAGGAGCGGATGGTCAAGGGGATGATGTAGGGAGCCGCGCCGCAAACATAGATCCCTGTAGGAGCGCGCTTGCCCGCGATTGCGGTGTGTCAGTCACCCGATGCTTCTCAGTTGGATAGCTATCGCGGGCAAGCGCGCTCCTACGGGTTCAGGCGTACCCTAAATCAAGCATTCCCCGCCTGTTTCAACCGCGCCGCCTGGGTAAAGTCCAGCATGCGCTGCAGAGGCCGGACGGCATGGGGAATCACTGCGGGATCGACGAAGATCTCGTTGCTGCCCTCACGCAGACACTGCAAGGTCCGCTCCAGAGTATTCATCGCCATCCACGGGCAATGCGCGCAGCTCCGGCAGGCCGCGCCATTCCCGGCGGTTGGCGCTTCGATGAAAATCTTGTCCGGGCACAACTGCTGCATCTTGTAGAAAATGCCACGATCGGTCGCCACGATGAACATCTTGTTCGGCATTCGTTGCGCGGCCGCGATCAGCTGACTGGTTGAACCCACCGCATCGGCCAGGTCAATCACAGACTCCGGTGACTCCGGGTGCACCAGAATCGCCGCCTCCGGGTACAGGGCCTTCATGTCTTCGAGCTGCCTGGACTTGAACTCCTCATGGACGATACAAGCGCCGTCCCAAAGCAGCATGTCCGCGCCTGTAGCGCGCTGGATATAACGGCCCAGATGCTTGTCAGGTGCCCAGATGATTTTCTCGCCGTTATCCATCAGGCTTTCGACGATCTCCAGCGCGCAGCCGGACGTCACGACCCAGTCAGCACGGGCCTTGACCGCCGCCGAGGTGTTGGCGTAGACCACCACCGTGCGCTCTGGATGCTGATCGCAAAACGCTGAAAAATCGTCCACCGGGCAGCCCAGATCAAGCGAGCACGTCGCTTCAAGCGTCGGCATCAGCACGCGCTTTTCCGGGTTGAGAATCTTGGCGGTCTCGCCCATGAAACGCACGCCCGCGACCAACACGGTTTTAGCAGGGTGGTTGTTACTGAAGCGCGCCATCTCCAGAGAGTCGGATACGCAGCCGCCGGTCTCTTCAGCGAGTGCTTGAATCACCGGATCGCAGTAATAATGCGCCACCAGCACGGCGTCCTGCGCCTTCAATTCGGCGGCGATGGCAGCGCGATAGTGCCGTTGCTCCTCGATACTCAGCTCTTTGGGCTGTTTGGCGTCGAGGTGGGCCTGGACCAACAGGCGTTCTGATATTTGCGTCATGTTCGCTGGACCTGAAAGCGCTCGATAGCGCACAAGGCGAGTTTACACCCGAAAAGCGGACACAAAAAAAGCTGGAAATCCTCATTCATCACGGGCCTTCCAGCTTTATAAGTATGTCGACCTGGGGTCGTGGTTCGGTCTTGATACAGTCGGTCAGACCCACTGTTCAAGCCGCTGAAGGCGGTCGGATTCTAGCCAGCCCATTGGGGTTTTACCATCAGTTTAACGAGCGTTGCCCTGCGCTCAGGGGGTTTCGGCCATTTCCACCCGATTGCGACCAGCGCGTTTGGCGCAGTACAGCGCTGCATCGGCCAGCCCATAAGCGGTATCGAAATCAGTGCCAGGCGCGCTGGCGCTGACGCCAAAGCTGGCGGTGATCGAGCGTGCAACCGGGTCGGCGAACACCTGCTCGGCAATGGCAGCACGCATCGCTTCAGCCAGGTCCAGGCCTTCCTGGAGTTCCCCGCCCGGAATCAATACCGTGAACTCCTCGCCACCCACTCGGCCAATCGTCCCCGCGTCGCCCACGATACGGCGCAGGCAAGTCACGATGCCTTTGATCACCGCGTCCCCTACCGGGTGCCCGAACTGGTCGTTGACGCGCTTGAAGTGATCGATATCCAGCACGATCATCACCGCCCCCGACTCTCGCAACGCCTTGACCGAGCAATCAATCACCGCGCCGCGATTCAGGGCACCGGTCAACGGGTCATGAGTGGCGCGATACTCCAGCTGCTGCGCCAAAGTGTGCAACTGGGTATTCAAAGCGTTCATTTCTCGCTCGGCACGATCACTGCGCCCGATCAGACGCCGGGTTTCGCGCATCAATCTTTCGAAATGGGTGATCAGCTCACCCAGCGATTGCTGATACACCGCCGGGGCAGCGCCGCTGAGGGCAAATGTTTCACGGGCTCGCTCAAGCGCATCGTTCTCGCTCTTGAACAGGTCCGGGACGTCGTCCGAAGCAAAACCCGAAGAAACGCCCGATAAAACAACCGCAGTGCGCATGGTCTGCTCTCCTGGTCAGGCAGAAACCGGATGATCGGTAAATTTGATGGCCTTGAAGTCAGCCTGCAATTCCTCACCGAATTCGAAAATCGTTTCGTCTTCTTCGTCGTGGTACCAGTTCATCTGCACCGTGACACCTGACTGAGCCGCCTCGTCCAGAGCATCGAACAGACTGAACAGCATCTTGGTGCTGGAGCTGTTGAAGTAAGCGAGGGCTATGTCGGCAGTGATCAGCGTGGCATCCGTGGTTGCCAGGTAGTCGCGCAATTGCTGAACAATCGGCGCGTAGAAAGCGGCGGCATTCTCAGGGTACGACTCGCCCTTGATGGCCAGGGAGTTCTCGCTGAAACGGAAGTCCACTTCTGGTGAAGTCGAGGTTGCTGCGATATAGAAATTATCCATCTTGATATCGTCGCTCTTTATTCAAATAGTGGCTTTGAGGCAAAACAGGGTGGTATCCGGGTCGTCTGCTCGAGGATGAAAGGCAAACTCCAGCGGTGCACTCGCGTCCCGGGCCATGGTTAGAAAACCCAGACCTGCGCCTTTACTGCCTTCTGGCGTCTCGGCGCGCAGGGAGACCTTGTAGGCCTGCTTGATCTCGTCCAGAGACATACTTGCCAATGGCTCGAGCTTTTCTCGGAGCCGTTGAGCATCCTGGGTCGCGATGGGGTTGGCGCAGAGCATGAGGTGTCGTTCGCCGTCCGCACTGATGCAGACCGCCCCCTGACGCAAGGCCGGCTCTGCCACGGCAGGGTCCAGCGAGTCTGATGAGTAGTGAATGATGTTCTGCGACAACTCGATGAAAGACGAAAACAACTTGCGACGCCGGGAGCTATCAACACCGGACACCTCCAACTGCAGCTTCACGATCTCGGCCATGGCCGCGACGATACTGTGGGAGAAATAGCCCATGTGATAGAAAATCACGTTGCGCTGCTGGGCCAGGTCGAAGAAAGCGTAATCCTGGCTGGAGGTCGGCGAGTGGTTCATGGCTTTTCCTGGAGACGGGCACAAAAGAAAGTTAAGTCATCGCGGCGCGACTGCTGCCCCTGCCAGTCTGCCAGCGCGCCTTGCAGCGCCTCGCAAATCAGGTTCGCGGGCAGGTGGCGGTGTTCAAGAATCAGGTCGCAGGCGCGACGCTTGCCGAACGCGATATTTCGCGGCCCGCCAATCTGGTCGGTCAAACCGTCAGTGGTGATGAACAGCAAGCTGCCGGAGTGCAGAACCAGCGTGCTTTGCGTCCACTCATAGTCTTCGTCACTGTCTACGTAGCCCACGCCCATGCGCTGCCCGGACAGGCTGGTGAATTGCTGGTCATCGGGTTGCAGCACATGCAGCGCGACGCGCGCCCCGGCGTAGACAAGCTCTGCCCGCGCCGTGTCGTACCAGAAAAAGGCCGCATCCAGGCCATCGTCAGACTCCGGCGTTTCATCGACACCTTTGACCTGGCCGAGCAAGCTCTTCACGCTGCGGTTGACCGCCGATAACAAGGCAGCCGGATCACGGGGTCCGAGCTGCGCCAGCGCCTGAGTCAGCGAGGACGATGCGATCAATGTCATGAACGCTCCAGGCACGCCGTGGCCGGTACAGTCAGCGACCGCGCCGAACCAGCCGTCCTCGTGGGTAACAAAGTGGTAAAAGTCGCCGCCTACGACGTCTCGCGGCTCCCACAGCAAGACCGCGTCGGGTAGCGTGGCCGTCAGGGTCTCGCGAGAGGCTCGCAACATAGCGCGTTGGATGACGCTGGCGTACTCAATGCTTTGCATCGTCTGCCGGTTCTTTTCCGCCTGCATGTCGGCCACAACGCCCATCAATTCCAGGCCACTGCCCAGTCCGATGAAAGCACCGTCACGGGTCACGATGAAGCCGTCCGCCAGCGCCTTCTCACCGAACTCCACAGTTTTGAAGGTCAACGCCTCGATGCTCATACCGACGTCGACAATCAAGGGATCCTTATCCATGAAGGCAATGCAGCTTTTGCGGTCGTAAAGCTCGCGATGAAACGGCTTGCTCATCTGCGACATGAAGATATTGCGATTGATCAGACCGATAGGTCGCTCACCCTCGAGGACTGCCAGACACACCATGGTCCGCTGGGCCGTGAACATCTCCATGACTTGAGAATTGGTGCCGTCGGAATCAATCGCAGGCATCGGATGGCACAAATCACCCGCGCAGCGGTGATTACGCGGTAGGTCCGGACGATTGAACTGAGGAAGACCCATGGGCGTGCCGAACCTTCAGACTGATGGAGGGCACGACTCTACGACACTGATGTTAATGTGATATTACAGTTGTGCAGCAGACTACTCGATTTCTGGACCCTGGATTGACCGGGGTGGCGCTCCTGCAGGTCCCGTGGAATTCAAGCACCCACCCGATATGTAGGAGCTGCCGAAGGCTGCGAATCGCGGTGTGTCAGACACGCCGCCTTCGTCGCCGTCGTAACCTCCGACAACTCCTACAAGGTCAAGGCGTGCCGGAAAATCACAGCTCCTACAGGTTTCGGCATGATCACTCTTGCATCTCACACCCCTTGGCGACCAGGCTGTTGATCACCCAGCTCCGGTCATTCTTACCCTCGGCGATATCCCGCAATTGCTGAGCCTCGGCAGCATGCTTGGCACTGGCCTTTTTCAGAACCTCGTCTACTTCCTCAAACGGTATACACAGCAAACCGTCTTCATCGCCGACGATCATGTCGCCCGGGTTGATCACCATGCCGTTGATGGCCACAGGAACGTTGATCTCGCCAGGGCCGTCTTTATAGGGGCCGCGATGGGTAATGCCGGCGGCAAACACCGGGAAATCACCGGCACCGATAGTGCCCGCGTCACGGATGGCGCCGTTGATGACAAAGCCGCCCAGGCGTTTTTTGATTGCATAGGCAACCATCAACTCGCCGGTGATTGCATTGGACAGATCACCCCCGGCATCCACCACGATCACATCGCCTGGCTCAGCGATATCCAAGGCGTAGTGCAGCATCAGGTTATCGCCGGGGCGACACTTCACGGTCAGGGCCGGTCCAGCCAATACGCCGCCACTGTGCATGGGCCGCAGCGTCGCGCCACCCGCAGTCATGCGGTTCATGGAGTCGCTGATGTTTGCGACAGGAACCATTCGATAGGCCTCCACTGTTTCACTGGATACCTGACGGGAACGTTTCAATACTCTGAATCCAATGCTCATGATGTTGCCTCGTTATTAATGCCGGGCAGAACTTGCCTGCCAGCACAGGACAAAGAATTGATGATCAAGTTAATGCTTCAACAACACGCTACTGAATAAACTTATCGATATTCAGCGCGAAAGGTTCCACACCGCCTGCAAGCGGCTCATACAGATAGAATGACAAGCAGATTAGTTATCTCAGTCGGCAAGCGTAATGTTGTAAGTCAGCGCCGCCACTCCACTGAACAATAACGTTCGCTCGTCAGCACTGAAATCTGCCGTTATCCGTTTAAAGGCATTCCACATGATTCCATATGAGTACATCCCCTTATCAACAGGGAAGTTGCTTTCAAACATGCAGCGCTCAACACCAAAAGCCTCGATGCAGTGCAATATATAAGGGCGCCACAAACTTGCGAGGGTTTGCGAATCCGGTGGCAAAGCTTGGGTCTGCAGGGCAAACCCGCCTACGTTCATCCCCAGACCTCCCAGCTTCACCAACACATTGGGACATTCGGCCAGTTGCCGGATCAGCTGCGCCCACTCGGTGAACACTTCATCCCGGCGACCGCTGTAGGGCCCGATGCCGATAGGCCCGCCAACATGATCGACAACGATGACCTGATCAGGAAACGCACGGGCCAGGTTCAGGATCTCGTCGAGCTGCGTGTGATACCCCCAAACGTCCAGCGTCAGGTCGAAGTCTTTAAGGCACTTCACACCCTGGCGAAACTGCCGCTCACCGAGAATGCCCGGAGGTGGCGGCTTGGGATTGGAAACTACCGCCGGGTCTGCATGCCAGGCCGTGGTATTGCGGATGCCCTGCAAGCGCGGCCCGGCCCTGTCACGCAGTTCATCCAGAACAGGCATCACCGCCTGCCCAAGCCGCAGATCTGCACCGGCAACAATGGCCGCACATATTCGCGGCGAGCCATAGAGGCCACTGGCACTGCGCGCGGCCACACCATTGGCAAACTCGACCTCACCGACGCACCTGAACGCTTCCGGCCGATCAACGTTGAACATCGAGCGACACTGGACATAGACCGAGGCCAGCACCCGATGCCCGCTGTCCAGGTCATCCAGATAATCATCCAGCAGATAGTGACTTTCCGGACGATCCCACAGGTGGTGGTGAGCATCGATGATCGGCAGTTGCGGATCGATCGCGGGCTCATCCACCAACCCCAGCCAATCCTTGCGGACCGCCAGATGCGGGGAGCCCGAGGAGTGCTCGCCCTTCATCAGTGTGCCCGGATATCAGAGATGAATTTGGCCGCTCGCGGATGTTTCGGCGCTGTGAAGAAGTCTTCCGGAGCGGCCCGCTCCAGCACCTGACCGGCATCCATGAACCAGATCCGGTCAGCGACTTCCCGGGCAAACCCCATTTCGTGGGTGACGCAAATCATGGTCATGCCTTCGGACGCCAGGTCCTTCATGACCTGTAGGACTTCGCCGACCATTTCCGGATCCAGTGCACTGGTCGGCTCATCGAACAGCATCACCGGAGGCTCCATGGCCAACGCCCGGGCAATCGCCACGCGCTGCTGCTGACCACCGGACAACTGCAACGGCATGGCGTCGGCCTTGTGCCCCAGCCCGACTTTGGCGAGCAGGTCACGGGCGGTCTTGGCCGCATCGGTCTTGTTGCGATTGAGGACCGTCATCGGGCCGATCATGACGTTTTCCAGGACACTCATGTGGGGGAACAGATTGAACTGCTGAAAGACAAACCCCACCCGACTGCGCAGCGCATTGAGGTTCTTTTTCGAAGCGTGAACCTCTTCGCCTGAAATCAGGATATTGCCGTCCTGGATTTCTTCCAGACGATTAACGGTGCGAATCAGCGTGGACTTACCGGACCCCGAAGGCCCGCACACCACTACAACTTCGCCAGCGGCGACTTGTTCGTTGACGTTGCAGAGTGCCTGATACTCGCCATACCACTTGTTTACGTTCTTGAATTCGATCATTTCGGTTGCCCCGCCAATACTTGATTTGCTTCAACACTCGCAACATTGATCCGGGGCGCACCGAGGCGCTTGCGGTCAATCGTATGTTCCAGCCATTTGGCAAGACGGCTCAGCGAGAAGCACAGTACAAAGTAGAAACCAGCCAGCAGTGCGTAAACCTGGAATGGCTGAGTCAATAACTGGTTATTGATCTGGTACGCGGCAAATGTCACTTCTTGCGTGCCAATCAAATAAGCCAGCGAGGTGTTCTTGGTGATCATGATGAATTGATTGAGAATGCTTGGCAGCATATTGAACAGGGCTTGCGGCAAAACAATCTTGCGCATGCATTGCCAATAACTCATCCCCATGGCGCGCGCAGCTTCCACTTGCCCCTTGGGCACCGCGTTAATACCTGCCCGCACCACTTCACCCAGATAAGCCCCTTCATACACCACCAACGCCACAATCATGGTGATGAAACCGGAGATGTTATATCCAGTGATCAATGGCACCGCAAAGTAGGTCCAGAAGATCAACAGCAATAGTGGGATTGCTCGCACCACATAGGTGTAACCCATTGCAATGTTGCGCACTGGTGCGATGGTCGACGTTCGCGCCAGACCAATCAGGACCGCCAGTGGAAAGGAAGCAATAAGCGCTAACAGCGCCATTATTACGGTCAGTGCCAGGCCACCCAGCGGACCCTGTGGATACTGCCCAATAAGCAGCATGATTCCGTAGTCGTGAAGAATATCCAGCATGCTTACCTCGCCATCCGCAGTTCAATACGGCGCTGCCAGGCGGCACCCGCAATCATGATGGTCCAGGAACCGATCAGGTAAAACAGACTGGCGACGGCAAAGGTCTGGAAGGTCATATAGGTTTCGCCTTCAATCTGCCGAGTGATGTACATCATCTCGGCCGTACCAATGGCCATCGCCAGCGCGGTGGTCTTGAACAGCCCGAGCGCCTGATTGACCAGTGACGGTGCCGATGCCCTGACTGCCTGCGGAATAAGCACTTTGCGCAGGGTCTGCACATAGTTGATCCCCAGTGCGCGAGCGGCTTCGGTCTGGCCGTTGGGCAAGGAGCGAAATCCACTGCGCAGGTCCTCGGAGACATAAGCCGCTGAATTGAGCGTCAGCGCGATGATCGCGAAGATAATCTCGCCTCCCTGGGCGTTGACCCAGTCCTGAGCGGCAATTGGCAACAACTGCGGCACGCCGAAATACCAGACAAACAACTGCACCAGGCTCGGCACGTTGCGGTGATATTCAACAAACAACGCGACGACGAAGTCACCCACTCGCCCCGGAATCAAGCGTATCCCCATCAACAGGCAAGCGAGAACGAACGCCAGGATTGCCGAGATGAAGAACAGCTGTAACGTGACACCTGCCCCCGCGAGAAACGAATGCAGGTAGTCGCCCTGAAGCAGCGAACCAAAGCCATTGAATATAGACACGAGCACCTCAATCAGGCCGCCTGGAGCGGCCTGCTTTCAATCACTGAAAATCAGAAATCGCAGTGAGCTTTTTCTCGCGAACCAGCTTGTATTCGGTCTGGTCGCCATACCAGTGATCCCACAACGCCTGCAACTCGCCGCTGGCTTCCATGTCCACCAGGGCTTTGTTAATGGCGTCGGTCAGTGCCGTCTCATCTTTCTTGATGCCTACGCAGTTAGGCTCGAAGTGCAACGCCTGATCCAGGAAGCGCATGTTCTGGCTGCGGGTGTGAAAACGAATCGACGCCGGCTCGGTCATCGCCATGCCCTGCACTTTGCCTTGTTGCAGCGCGAGGAAGGCTGAAGGCGCATCCTCAAAGCCTACAACCTTGGCGTCGGTAATCTGCTGACGTGCATACAACTCAGGTGTCGAGCTCTTGATGGCGCTGACGCGCTTGTCAGCCAGATCGGCGAAGCTGTTGATACCGCCGTCGCCCTTGACCAACACCTTGATTGGCACTTGATAGTAAGCCGACGAGAAATTGATCTGCTCGGCGCGCTCCTTGGTGTAGCCCAGCGCGGCAGCAACAACATCCGCGCGACCGGAGATCAAGGTCGGAATCCGCGCACTGACGGCCACGCCCTGCAGCTCGGCCTTGACGCCCAGATGCTTGGCCAGGGATTTACACAGGTCGACGTCCAGGCCGACGATTTCCCGAGTTGTCGGATCCTGATAGCCCAGAGGCACGCTGTCGGTCAACGTCGCGCAACGCAAGGTGCCGCGATCCTTGATGTCCTGTAAACCATCAGCCATTACCGTGGTTGTAGCCATCAACCCCATCAAAGCAAGCAAAACCTTTTTCATGTCGATATCTCTTCAAGAATGGGGGCAGATTAAAAGCCAATGTACTGCTGCTGTTTAATTGAACTGGCGACTCTTTGGTCAGCTCAGCGCCTGGCATGCTTCTTTGATTCTGCGGCAACCCTCGGCAATGATCTCGGTGGACGTGGCGAACGACAGACGCAGATAAGGCGAAAGTCCATAAGCCGCACCATCAAGGACGGCAACGTTGGCGCTTTCCAGCAAGTAGTTGCGCACGTCCAGGTCCGATTGCAGCACCGCCCCATCAGGGGTGCGCTTGCCAATCAGGCCGGCGCAGTTGGGATAGGCATAAAACGCCCCTTCGATGGCCAGGCACTTGAGGCCCGGAACGTCGTTGAGCATCTCGATTACCAGATCGCGGCGCTCGCCAAAAACACGAGCGGCTTCTTCTACAAAGCTACCACCATGTTCCAGTGCTGCCACTGCGGCAGCCTGACTCACCGCCGATGCACCGCCGATGCTTTGCGACATCAGCTTGTCCATGGCCTTGATCAGCGGTAGCGGGCCGCCAGCGTAACCAATGCGCCAGCCCGTCATGGCGTAGGCCTTGGAAACGCCATTGATTACCAGCGTGCGAGCCTTGAGCTCCGGAGCCTGTACTGCCGGGGCTGGCAGCGGCGCACCGGCATAGTTGAAGTGTTCGTAAATCTCGTCGGTCATCAGCCACACGTGTGGATGGCGAACCAGCACATCAACGATGGCCTGCATTTCTGCTTCGCTATAGATGGCACCGCTCGGATTGTTCGGCGAGTTCAGGACCAGCCACTTGGTCTTCGGGGTGATGGCCGCTTCCAGTTGCTCCGGCTTGAGCTTGAAGCCTTGGGTGTCCGGGCACTCCAGGATGACGGGCACACCACCGTTCAATTTGACGATATCCGGGTAGCTGACCCAGTACGGCGCGGGGATGATGACCTCGTCGCCTTCGTCCACGGTGCAGGTGAACGCAGTGTAAATCAGTTGCTTGGCACCCGAACCGACGACAATCTCGGCCAGCGAATAATCCAGACCGTTGTCCTGCTTGAACTTGCGCTGCACAGCAGTTTTCAGTTGTTTGGTGCCGGTGGTTGCGGTGTAACGAGTCTGGCCTTGCAGAGCGGCGGTGCGTGCAGCTTCGATGATCGATGTCGGCGTGACGAAATCCGGCTCGCCAACACAGAAATCGAGAATCTTCTTCCCGGCGGCTTCCAGCTCCATGACCCGCGCTTTCGCGGCAACACTGGCGGACGATGCAAAACGGTTCAGTTTGTTCGAAAGCGGGTACGACATGCGGGATGACCTGTGGGTTTAGGCTCGGTTGAACTGAAGATTACTTTTTGATGAATCGAACAAAAAGCGATTTTTAGTTGGCGAAAACCATCTCCTTAGGGCATCTTTCGGGCGGGCATGAATGAGATTTCAGCTCAGCTTCGAACTCTTATCGGGCGGTGAACATGGAGCCCTGTAGGAGCGCACGAGCACCGCGAGGCCGCGATGGCGGTGTGTCAGACGGACCGCTATCGCTGCCTCGCGGTGCTCGTGAGCTCCTACAGAAATCTTTCTAATTCAATTAGTTATGCGTTTCAGGAGTTGACCCCGATGATCACCATCAAACAGATAGAAGCCATTTTCTGGGTCGCTCGCCTCGGCAGCTTTGATTCGGCGGCCGACCATCTCAATACCACTCAGTCCGCGATCTCCAAACGCATCCAGGATCTGGAAGCCCGTTACGGCCAGCCCCTGTTTGATCGGTCTCGTCGAACCGCCCAGCTGACACCGATGGGTGAGGAACTGGTGGCGCTGGCCGCAAGCTTGTTGAATCAGCGCGATGCCATGCTGCAGCGGCTGGAAAGCCCGGAGAATCTGCAACGCAAGCTTCGCCTGGGGGTTACCGAACTGACCGCCCTGACCTGGCTACCCGACCTGGTCAGCGGCATTCGTAACGCCTATCCCCACGTGGAAATCATTCCGGAAGTGGACCTTAGTCCCGTGCTCTACGAGCGTCTGGCGAGCAACTCCATCGACCTGATCATCGTGCCGGACATATTCAAGGACAATCGCTTCTCCGCCGAGACGCTGAAGCCGGTTGAAAACGCCTGGATGTGCACCCCTGCCCTGGCAGGCACGCATACGCAAATGACCCTGGAGGAACTGGCGTCGCGGACACTGATCATTCAGGGCGCCTTGTCCGGCATGGGCATGGCGTATGGGCAATGGTTCAAGATGAAGGGCATCGACATCCCCAAATCCATCACCTGCAATAACTTGCTGGCGCAAATTGGTCTGGCCATCTCTGGCCTGGCGACCGCCTGCCTGCCGCTGCACTGCCTGGGCCATGTGCTTGATCGCAAGATTCTGCAGCGTCTGGACGTCACCCCCGCGCTGCCGCAGATCACCTACAAAGCGATGCATCGCAGCACGGAAGACGACCGATTCATGGCCGCCATTCTCGGCATCACCCGCAACGCCTGTGACTTCACCAAGTTCATCATTCATTAACCAGGCAAGCGTTTATGGAAACGGAGCCTGAAAAGTCGGCGCTGGACGTCCTGACCGTAACCAAACAAGCTCAATCATCCTGGATTGATGACCATCGAAGGCGGCTGGCTTCGATGCAAAACAGACCCGTACGCCCAATCTCCTGCTGCTGAATTTCTGACTTGGAACATACCCATGCTCATAGCCGCGTCGATTTTCGTCGTTACGCTCCTGTTCGTTATCTGGCAACCAAAGGGATTGGGCGTCGGCTGGAGCGCAGCAGCGGGGGCCGTACTGGCATTGCTGACTGGCGTGGTCAGCCTGGGGGATGTGCCCGTCGTCTGGAACGCCACCGGGACCTTCATTGCCGTGATCATCATCAGCCTACTGCTTGATGAAGCCGGCTTCTTCAAATGGGCAGCGCTGCATGTCGCCCGCTGGGGGCGCGGCAAGGGCGGACGACTGTTTGCGCTGATGATCCTGCTCGGGGCGGCCGTCTCGGCACTGTTCGCCAACGATGGCGCAGCACTGATTCTGACCCCATCGTTATCGCGATGCTGACGGCGCTGCGATTCAGCCCGGCATCGACCCTCGCGTTTGTAATGGCCGCAGGCTTCATCGCCGACACCGCCAGTCTGCCCATGGTAGTGTCCAACCTGGTCAACATCGTTTCGGCTGACTTCTTCGGGGTGGGTTTCGGCGAGTACGCATCGGTCATGTGGCCGGTGAACCTGGTCGCGGTGGCTGCGACGTTGCTCATGCTCTGGCTGTTTTATCGCAAGGACATTCCCGCCCAGTACGACCCCGAGCAACTGGAGAAACCCGAGGCGGCCATTCGTGACCGGGCCACGTTCATCGCTGGCTGGTGGGTACTTGGCCTGCTGCTGGTTGGGCTGTTGGCGCTGGAACCCTTAGGCATTCCCGTCAGCGCCGTTGCTGCGGCCTGTGCCGTGATCCTGCTGGTGATCGCAGGGAAAGGCCACATCATCTCCACGCGAAAGGTCATCAAGCACGCGCCCTGGCAAATCGTGGTGTTTTCGCTGGGCATGTATCTGGTGGTCTATGGTCTGCGCAATGCCGGGCTGACTGATGCCCTCTCGCAATTGCTGAACCTGTTCGCCGAGCATGGTCTGTGGGCCGCAACCCTTGGCACGGGCATCACCACTGCACTGCTTTCATCCATCATGAACAACTTACCCAGTGTTCTCATGGGCGCCCTGTCCATTCAGGGGAGCGACGCTACGGGGCTGGTGCGTGAGGCAATGATTTACGCCAACGTCATCGGTTGTGATTTCGGCCCGAAGATCACGCCCATCGGGAGCCTGGCCACACTGCTGTGGCTTCATGTCCTGGCTAAAAAAGAGATTCGGATCACCTGGAGCTACTACTTCAAAGTCGGCAGCGTCTTCACCCTTCCCATCTTGCTGGTAACCCTGGCGGCGCTGGCGTTGCGGCTGAGCATTCCCGGATAGGAGTCATCAGCAAAAAAGCGCCGCGGGTGAGGGCTAATCGCGCAGGCAAAAAAAAACCTGGAAATCCTCACTTTCGTGGGCCTTCCAGGTTTTCAAACTGCAAAAAAGTGGTGGGTCGTGTGGGATTCGAACCTACGACCAATTGGTTAAAAGCCAACTGCTCTACCAACTGAGCTAACGACCCTCTGTTGCGTGGCGCGTATATTACTGATTTCTATGAGTAATTCAACACCTA
>Ga0247806_10001080_pt1 | contig 13933 bp, 9 predicted proteins | sample UWRJL059202B1_FD_179935 | JGI IMG/M metagenome (GOLD analysis project Ga0247806, IMG submission 179935) | Plant litter microbial communities from Arlington Agricultural Research Station in Wisconsin, United States - UWRJ-L059-202B-1 | ecosystem: Environmental > Terrestrial > Plant litter >... | reverse complement strand
GACCCCGGAAACGGTGGCCCGCTCGACCTTCCAGGTTGCGGCGCTGGTCGGCCCGCACTATCTGATCGAGATCGACGCGATCGCCGCCCGCGCGCCCGCATCCTAAGGCGCCCCCCGCCAAACCGAAGGCTGGGCAACCCCGCGCAGTATTGCGATGCAGCAGCGTCCCGACGCCTGCGCCGATCGCGGCGCCGGCAAATGGCGCGCTGCCCGCCGGATCGAAGTGGCGCGCATTGCCATACGCAATTTGGCGCATTCCACGAAAATCGCAGCGGACATATTCTAAAGAGTTTTGTTCCGCCGCAGATCTTGGCGCACAATTGCCCTTGCTGGAGCGAACAATGCCGCTTGGCCTCGATTTATGCTACAAATAACTCGAAATTAATATTTAAAAGATCCTGAAGTGCGGATTCTATAATATAACTTATAGTCTCTGGGCCGCCCGCTTCCCGACCTCCCCGCATCGCCTCCAAGCGCGCCGGAACGCGCTTGCAGCATGAAAAACGGCGGAATTCCGCCATTCTTACACCAACAACTCCTTGCGTGCCCCCACCGGCGCGCCTATTTGCGTGTCAGCGCAACAGACGCCAACTGGCTGCGGCGGACCTATTCGTCCCTCACGGCTCGATTGAAGCAGTTGAGTACAAACAAAAAAATAGTAGTTCCAGGAGACTATACGATGAAAACCTTAGGCATTGCGATTCTCGCAATCGGCCTGCTCGCTGGCGGCACCGCCGCCACCGCGGGTGAGCGTCAACCCGTCGCCGTCCAGATCGATACGGCTGGCGTCGATTTCGCCGATCCGGCCGCGGTGGCTGAACTTCGCCGCGAACTCGCGCGCAAGATCGATGTCGCGTGCACCCCCGGCAACGAACTCGGCGCACCACTGATGCCCGATTTCCGCTGCCGCCGGGAAATGACCCAGAACCTCGAACCGGCTGTCAACCAGCTGGTGGCGCGCGCTTCGGACCGGCAGATGGCCAGCAGCAGCTGAGCCGCAACTGAGCCGCACAAGATCGGGGCGGGAAGGGCAGCAGCCCTTTCCGCCCTTTCTCGTAGGGGCCTATTGCTCGATCATACGAATGGCGATCGCCGCGGCGGCCGAGCGGGTTTCCACCCCCAGCTTCTCATAGACATGCTCGAGATGCTTCTGCACCGTGCGCGGGCTGATCTCGAGCACATCGCTGATATCGCCGCTCGACTTGCCATAGCTGACCCACAGCAGCACTTCCGCCTCGCGCAGCGTCAGGTTGAGCGACGCGGCCAGCTTCTCCACGTCCTTGCGCGGGTTCAACTCGTTCAGCCGGATCAGCACCTCGTTCTCGCGATAGCGCGTCACCAGCACCAGTTCGAGCATGCCCTCGGGGTTGGCCTGGTCCAGCCGCACGCTGGCGCCCGCCGATCCGCGCAGCAGCAGCCGCTCCACCGGCACGCGGACCGAAGGGGGCAAGGTCTCCTGCCGCGACCAGCCCGGCACCATCCGCGAAATCGCCGCCTCGGCGCGTGGGGTGCACCACAGCAGGCTGCCCTTGGCATCGGTCGCCAGCATCAGCCGCCCGGTCGCGTCGAGGCTGGCGGCGCTGGCATGCGCGGCGCGGCCCTGCGCCATATGCACCCGCACCCGCGCCAGCAATTCGTTGAGGTTCACCGGCTTGCGCACGTAGTCGACCCCGCCGACCTCGAACGCCTCGACCACGTGCTCGCTTTCGGTCAGCCCCGTCATGAAGATCACCGGGATATTGGCCAGCCGCGGATCGCGCTTGATCCGTACCGTGGTCTCGAACCCGTCGATCCCCGGCATCACCGCGTCGACGATGATCAGGTCCGGCAGGAACCGTTCGAGCAATTCGAGCGCCGCCTCGCCCGAAGTCGTCACCAGCACCGTGATATCGGCGCTTTCCAAAGTGTCGGTGATGACGCTGAGCGTGCCCGGCTCGTCGTCGATCACCAGCACCGTATCCGAAGTTCCGGGCATTCGCGTGGTCATGTCCGCTCCAGCAATTTGGCCATTCCGGCGAGGTCGAATTCGTCGAGTGCGGCGTACAGCGCGCTCACCAGCCGGCCGTGTCCCGGCGCGGCATCGGCCAGCATCGTGATCTCGGCCTCGATCCCGCGCACATGGCCGATCTGGATGCGTTCGCGCAGCCCCTCGATATGCGCCAGCGCGGCGGGGGGCAGGCCGCCCGGGGCGGCTTCGGCCACGGCGCCCGTAATCCCGGCGGCTTCCCACTTCCACGACAAGTGCAGCAGGGCGGCGATCGCCTCGGACATGTCGTCGAGCCGATAGGGTTTGACGATAAAGTGGTCGTGGCTCGGCTGGGCGAATTCGGGGCGGTGGAATTCCTGCACATTGGCCGACGCCATCACGATCACGATCTCCTGCCCCAGGCTCTCGCGGATGCGCGCGGCGGTCTCCCAGCCGGAAATGCCCGGCAGGCTGATATCGAGCACCGCCAGATCGAAACTGCGCGTGGCGCACAGGGCCACGGCGGTCTCGCCATTGGGCAGGGCCACCACTTCGAACCCGCACGCGACCAGGAAGCGATCGAGGAAATCGCGCTGATCGGGATCGTCGTCGACCAGCAGGATCGATCGCTGCGGCCCTTCATGCCCGACGATGCGCCGGCTGGCGGCTTCGGGCGCCAGCGCCCCGGCCGGTTCGGACAGCATCAGCGTGGCGCGAAACAGCGATCCCCGGCCTTGCTCGCTTTCGACTTCCAGATTGCCGCCGAGGATTTCGACGATCGCCTTGGTGATCGGCAGGCCCAGCCCGACGCCGGGCCGGGCGTGGCCGCCTTCGCCCGCCAATTGCTCATAGGGTTCGAAGATGCGCTGCAGGTCCTCGGCGGCGATGCCCGGCCCGGTGTCCTCGATCTCCAGCGTGGCGATCTGGCTGCGATAGGAAATGCGGAAGGTAATGGTTCCGTGGTCGGTGAACTTGATCGCGTTGCCGATCAGGTTGATCAGCGCCTGGCGCAACCGGCTCTGGTCGGTGCGGACAAACTCGGGCAGCCAGGCGGGCACCTCATGCACGAAGGTCAGCCCCTTGGCCTCGGCGGCGGGCCGCATCATCCACACGATCTGCTCGAGGAAATCGGGCAGCCGCACGATCTCGCTGCGCACGCGCAACATGCCGTTTTCGAGCCGCGAAATGTCGAGCAGGCTCTCGACCAGGCTGGTCATGTGCTCGGCGCAGCGGCGGATCACCCGCGCCGCGTCCTTGGGCCGCACATCGGCCTCCTGCTCCACCAGTTGCGCGTAGCCATAGATCGCGTTGAGCGGCGAGCGGATCTCGTGGCTGACATTGGCCAGATAGCGCGCCTTGGCTTCGTTGGCGGCTTCGGCAGCCTTCTCGGCGTGCACCGCGGTCTCCAGCTGCGTGGAAATCTGCGCCAGCAGCCGCACGTGCCGCTTGAGCAGGCCGAAACTGGCGACCGCTGCGCCCGCGATCACCGCCAGCCCGCTGATCATGAGCGCTTCGAACAGCCCAAACCCGCGGCCAAAGCTGATCTCGAGCGCCAGCAGGACCGCCACGAATGCGGCGGCCAGCAAAATGACGCCGAGCGCGCCCGGCACGAGCAGATCGGGATTGCGCAGCTGTAGGGCGAGGGACTGGGCCGGGCCGCGTAAGCGCAGCTTGCGGGGGACCACGGAAACGCCCGACGCTATCGTCAAAGGCCACGTCCTTGAGGGGCAGCACAGGCGAGGGGGCCACTGCCGCCATCACCCGCTGCTGATGCAAACGCGTTCACCATTTTTTTGACCCGTTGGCGCATTGCGCGCCCAATTCCGTGGCCAGATGGTGCACTGCAAACAAAGATGGTGCAAGGCAGCGAACAAGAACGCCGCGCTGCTGTGGCAATCTTGCACTGCAAGCGGTGCCGGCGCCACCAGCGTTCGGCGCGCGCAAAATTTACTCAGCCAATAACAACGGTATGTCGCCGGTCGAGAAAATCCAGCGGCACCGTGGGCCGCCTGCGCTCGTGGTTATCCGATCACACCGCAACCCAAGTGCGCAGCGCTCGCCGTGTCGGCGCGGGACCACCCCGCTGCTGCAACGCAAAAATTCTTGTCGTCTCAACTCCCGGCCTTCGCGGGATCGAAGGTCAGTCGCCGCAGCGCCGCGGGCTCGCTCGGCAACGCGCGGTTGCCCGCCGGGGCGCCATTGGCGCGCAGGATGAACGCCACCACCCGGGCATTGTCTTCCGGCGCCAGAGTGCCGGGGGCCATCTGCGGCATCGCCCGGGCGATGTAGTCGGACAGGTCGCCCAGCGGCCGGTCGGCCCAATTGGCCATGAACTTGCCGACCAGTTCGGGCACTTCCACCGCCCCCTCCAGCCGCGCGCCGTGGCACATCGCGCATTGCACCGCATAGATGCGCGCGCCTTGCTCGGCCTGTTCGGCGGTATAGATCCCAGCCTGCGTCCCGCGGACTGCCGCCGGCGCACCCGCGACCGACAGCAGCGCCAGCGCTGCCAACCCCGCCAGCCAGCGCCCGCTCATGCCGGCACCCGCTGCGCAGGGGGCACGAAGAACCGCGACAATGAGCTCATGGCTTCCTCGATCGGCGCCCGGTTGGGCAGTTCGGTGCTGTCGCCCACGCCCAGCATGTCGCCCAGGTCGGGATTGGTGTTCATGATCACGATCCCGTCGCCCTTCGACATCGCCGACATGTTGTTCGACCGGATCGAGTAATTGACCCCTTCTTGCGGCACCAGCCACCCGGTTTGACCGCGCACCGGGATCACCGTGCGGTCCTGCCACAGGTCGCGCGCGGCATAGCCGGTGGCGTGGATGATCACCCGCTCGGGCAGGTCGCCCAGATCGCGCGGCGAGGCGAAATTGCGCATCTCGTAATGCCCCCCGCGCGCCAGGAACTCGCTCATCAGCGCATCGCCGTAAGCCGGGAAATTGAAATGCATCTGCGACGACCGCGTGGCGTAGGGCGTGCCGAACGGGTTCTCCTCCAACGGCAGCGGGCTCGACTGCGGCACGATGTCGCGGATGCGCGAATCCAGATGCGCGAACTCGGTGTGCTGGAGCGGCTGGCCGGTGGTCTCGTAGGAATCGGTGATCGCTGGATCGGGCGTCCACACGCGCCGCTCGATCGGGGTGTCCGACAGCGCGTAGGAATCGCCGAACGCCACCGGGTCGCCCGGCAGCCCGAGATAGGTGCGGAACATCTTCCACGAAAACCGCGCCATCTGTTCCCACGTGTCACCGAATTGCGGCCCGGCCGGGCCGGCCAGCGCGATCCGCGAGCTCGGGGTGAACGATCCGCTCGCCCGGAACGATCGGGTGCGCGGCAGCAGCTCCTTGGCATAGATGGTCACGTCGAGCCCGGCACGCTGCGCGACCACCGCCGAGGTCAGCCCGATGATCCCGCAGCCGATCACCGCGATCCGCTGCGGCAGCACCGACAACGCCTTGCCGACCGCGATCTCGGCCGAGCCCCACGACAGCGACCAGCCACTGCCGCCATGGCCGTAATTGTGGATCACCAGCCGGTCGCGGACCATTTCGGTGCCCAGGTTCGGCCCGGCGGCGCGCAGCGGGCGGATGCAGCACTTCATGTCGATCAACTGGTCGGGCGACAGCCGCATCGGGATCAGCCCGGGCTTGGCGAAACTCGCCCCCATCGCCGGTGGCATCGCTTGCGCGCGCAGCGCCCCCGGCATGGCCATCGCCCCGGCGGTCCCCAGCGCCCCCTTCAACACGGCCCGGCGTCCGCTCGCGGGCCGAAGTGCGAAATGTGAATTGCTGTTGTGCAAAGCCGTCCCCTTGGATGGCTTGGGCTAGGGCAGGGGGGTGCCGCCGGCCATGGCGCAAACTGCGTATTGCGACCGTCCGACCCGCGTTCGGGCCCGCTGGCAGCCCGACCCGCGATCACGCTGCCTCAGGTTAATTTTTCGCCGCGCCGCGCAACTTTGCCGTCGGCGGCTGGTTCGGTCGTGGAGAGCTTTCCCATTTCCCCACACCCGAGGACCACCCATGGCCAAAAAACCGACCGCGCCCAAAAACCCCGCAGGCAAGAAGGCCTCGGGCAAGCTGACCCCGCCCGACATCGCCGGCGCAGACATCGGCGGCGAATCCCCGCAGAAGACCGACCCGGTTCCCGCCGACGCCGCCATCAGCTTCACCTTCGGCGAGGATCTGGCCCCCGGCGGCGAGACGCACCAGGTCGCGGGCGGCGATGTCGCCACGCTGACCACGCAGAACGGCATCCCCGTCGCCGACGACCAGAACACCCTTAAGCAGGGCGCCCGCGGCCCGGCGCTGCTCGAAGACGCGCATTTCCGTGAGAAGATCTTCCACTTCGACCACGAACGCATCCCCGAACGCGTCGTCCACGCCCGCGGCTACGGCGCGCATGGCTATTTCGAACTGACCGACAGCCTGTCCGACGTCACCCGCGCCGATGTCTTCCAGCGCGTCGGCGAGAAGACCCCCGCCTTCGTCCGCTTCTCCACCGTCGCCGGCTCCAAGGGTTCGGCCGACCTCGCGCGCGACGTGCGCGGCTTCGCGGTCAAGCTTTACACCCAGGAAGGCAACTGGGACCTCGTCGGCAACAACATCCCGGTGTTCTTCATCCAGGACGCGATCAAGTTCCCCGACCTGATCCACTCGGCCAAGCCCGAGCCCGATCGCGCCTTCCCTCAGGCGCAGACCGCGCATGACAATTTCTGGGACTTCATCAGCCTCACCCCCGAAAGCTTCCACATGATCATGTGGACTATGTCGGACCGCGCCATCCCGCGCAGCTTCCGCACCATGGAAGGCTTCGGCGTCCACACCTTCCGCCTGGTCGATGCCGAGGGCAAGTCGACCTTCGTCAAGTTCCACTGGAAGCCCAAGCAGGGCCTGCAATCGGTGGTCTGGAACGAGGCGGTCAAGATCAACGGCGCCGATCCCGATTTCCATCGCCGCGACCTGTGGGACGCGATCAATGGCGGCGACTTCCCCGAGTGGGAACTGGGCGTGCAGCTGTTCGACGATGACTTCGCCGACAGCTTCGATTTCGACGTGCTCGACGCGACCAAGATCATCCCTGAGGAACTGGTCCCGATCCGCGTGGTCGGCCGGCTGGTGCTCGACCGCGTGGTCGACAACTTCTTCGCCGAGACCGAACAGGTCGCGTTCATGACCCACAACGTCCCGCCGGGGATCGATTTCTCCAACGATCCGCTGCTCCAGGGGCGCAATTTCTCGTACCTCGATACGCAGATCAAGCGCCTGGGCGGTCCCAACTTCACCCACATCCCGATCAATGCGCCCAAGTGCCCGATGGCCCATTTCCAGCAGGACGGGCACATGGCGATGAAGAACCCCAAGGGGCGCGCGAACTACGAACCCAACAGCTGGGGCCCGACCCAGGGCGGCCCGCGTGAAAACCCGGCGCGCGGTTTCACCAGCTATGCCGAAGCCGCCGATGGCCCGAAGCAGCGCGTCCGGTCGGAAAGCTTTGCTGACCACTACAGCCAGGCGCGCCAGTTCTTCGTCAGCCAGACGCCGATCGAGCAGAAGCATATCGGCGATGCGCTGGTGTTCGAATTGTCCAAGGTCGAACGGCCCGACATCCGCTCGCGCACCGTGTCGCACTTGCTGAACATCGATGCCACGCTGGCAGCCACCGTGGCCGACGGGCTGGGTATGGACCTGCCCGGCGCGGCGCCCGCCGCACGGTCGCCGATCACCGATCTGCCGCCGTCGGACAAGCTCAGCATCGTCAAGAACGGCCCGCTGAACTTCAAGGGGCGCAAGCTCGGCATCCTGCTCAGCGACGGCGCCGATGCGACGATCTTCAAGGCGCTGCTCGCGGCGGTCGACGCCGAAGGCGCGGTCTATGAAGTGGTCGCACCCAAGATCGGCGGCGTCACGCTGTCCGATGGCACCAAGGTCGCGGCCAAGCAGAAGATCGACGGCGGCCCCTCGGTGCTGTTCGACGCGGTCGCGGTGGTGGTGTCGGCAGACGGCGCCGCCTTGCTCGCCAAGGATGCGGCGGCCAAGGACTTCGCCACCGACGCCTTCGCGCACTGCAAGTATATCGGCTTGAGCGCCGAGGCCGAGGCGATCTTCGTCGCGGCGGGCATTGCCGACGATCTCGACGAGGCGTGCCTGCCCTTGGCCAGCGAGAGCGATGCGACCAGCTTCCTCGAAGCGTGCCGCAGCCTGCGCTACTGGCCGCGCGAGTTGAAGGTCGATCTGGACGCTATGCCCGAGGCATAACTACCGGCGCAGGGGCGTCGTCGCGGCCAGGTCGTTACGGATCGTGGTCGCGGCGACGCCCCCTTCGCCCATCGCATGGCTGATCTGGTCGAGCCCGAGCACCACATCGCCCGCGGCATACAGCCCCGGCACATTGGTGCGCTGGTGCGAATCGACCATCAGACAACCGGCGTCGCCCAGCTTGGCGCCCAGCTCCCCGGCCAGTTGCGAGTGGATCTCCGACCCGAGCGCCGGATAAAGCGTATCAAAGCGCGTTGGCACCCCGTCCAGATCGAGCACGATATGCTGGTCTTCCAGCGTCATTGCGCGGCATATGCCTCCCAGCACGATGCCGGCCTCTTCCAGCCTGGCGCGCTCACCCGCATCCAGATCATGCCCCTCGCCGGGCGCCACCAGGGTGATGTCGGCTGAATAGCTGCGCAGGAAGATCGCTTCTTTCAGGCCACGCTCGCCGGTTCCGAGCACGGCAATGCGCTGGTCGGTCACTTCGAAGCCATCGCAAATCGGGCAATAGCGCAGCAGGCCTTGCGCCAGCGCGCGGTCGTGCATGTCGTCGGCCATCATTTCGGGCCGACGGTTGACCACGCCGGTGGCGAGCAGCGTCGCCTTCGCGCGAAACGTGCCCACGTCGGTGCGCGCCACGAACGCCCCACCTTCGCGAGCGATATCGCTCACCAGGCCCCGGTGCAGGGTCGCCCCGTATTTTTCGGCCTGCGCGCGCATCCGTTCAAGCAGCTCGACCCCCGACACGCCATCGGGAAACCCCGCATGGTTGCGCGTGCAGGGGATCAACGCGGCCCGGCTCGCACCACCGTCGACCAGCATGACCGACAGATGAAAGCGCGCCAGATAGATCGCGGCGGTCAGCCCGGCTGGGCCGCCGCCGACGATCAGGCAGTCACAATCTTGCGTTTTCGGATCGGTCACTTGATTTCCACCCCAGTATTCGCGGCGCGGAGAAATGCCCGATCCGCCGACCTCATGCCGTGGCCTGCGCCATCAGCTCTTCCTTGCGCGCCGCCAGTTGCGCGCCAAGTTCCTTCAGGTCGAGATCGGTGTCACGGCTTTCCGGGAACATCTCGCCTTCTTCTTCCTCGACATGGTGTTCGACATATTCGCCGAGCACGATCACCTTGGCGTCGAACAGGCGGTCACCGACCTTCATCGCCTGGATTTCGGCGATCAGCTGCTTGGCCGACGCGTGTTCGACCTCGGCTTCGTCGAGCATATCGTCGTCGTCAAGCGCCTCGCGCACCGCCGGATAGTAAATCTCTTCCTCGATCTGCGCATGCACGGTCAGTGCCAAACAGATCTTGTCGGCCAGTGCCTGTTTTTCGTCATCGTTTTCAAGCGTTTCGTATTGCTTGAAGTAGGTTTTCACTTCCTTGTGGTCATCCTTGAGGAATTTGATCGCGTCGGCCGGCTTGCTCGCCGCACGCGCGGTCTTGCGGGCGGTCTTCGACTTCGGCTTGGTCTTGGTCGACTTGGCGGTCGATTTGGTGGTGGTCGGTGCCTTGCTCATCGGGGAGCCTCCTGATTGGGTGAGGCCAAATGCGGCCTGCCAAAAAACGCCGGAAATAGGCAAGGGGGCCACCCGGTTTGTACGAATTAACCTCGCGCAACACGATTTCGCCGCCGGCGCTTCTGTCAGGGTGTTTGCGGATGGTGAACCCGGATCGCACGAAACCTTAATCATTTAGCGCGTAGGAAAGCTGCACGTTTCCAACCGATGACGGCGCCGGCCAATGGCCAGCGCCCACCCACCCTGAAGCACGCGCACTCCGACGCACGCTCCCCCCAAGCACGCTCTCCCCCCAAGCACGCTCTCCCCCCAACGCACGCCCATCCTGCCACACCGATCGGGTGGCAGGTCCCGCACCATCAACGATCGGTCGCTCGCGCATGCTGCTGCGCGGGCCGACCTCAACCTGCGGCGAGGCACGACACTATGTTCAAATACGCACTAGTTTTCGCTATTCTTGCGAGCACCAGCCAAGTCGCGACCGCCCAGGTCGATGCAGGCAGCCAGGTTCGCCAGCTCCCCCCACTCCCCGAACGCCCCGCCACCCTGCCAGAGATGCAGACCGAGCCCGTGCTGCGCGATCCCGCGGCCACCGCCGCCGGCCCCTCGGTCATGGTCAACACCCTGCGCGTTTCTGGCCAGACGCTGTTCCCGGAAGCAGAGCTGATCGCCGCTACCGGCTTCGTGCCCGGCACCGCGCTCAACCTCGCCGATCTGAACGCGCTCGCGGCCGAGATTACCGCTTTCTACAACGCCAACGGCCACTTCCTCGCGCAGGCCTACCTGCCCGCGCAGGATGTCTCCTCAGGCACCGTCACCATCGCCGTGGTCGAGGCGCGCTATGCCGATGTCTCGATCGACAACACCAGCCGCCTGCGCACCGGGGTCGCCCGCTCGATCATCGGCGATCTCGCCAGCGGCGATTTCGTCACCGCCGCGCCGCTCGAACGCCGGCTGCTGCTGCTGTCGGACCTGCCCGGCGTGGTCATCCGCTCGACCTTGTCGCCCGGCGCCACCCCCGGCACGTCCGATCTGGTGGTCGGCATCCAGCCCGGCCGCCCGGTCACCGGCAGCGTCGAGGCCGACAATGGCGGCAACCGCTACACCGGCACCTATCGCTTCGGCGGCACCGTCAATTTGGAAAACCCCGCCGGGATCGGCGACCGGCTGAGCCTGCGCGTGCTCGCCTCGACCGGCGACCTCGCCTATGGCCGGATTGCCTATCAAGTGCCGGTCGGCGTCGCGACCGTGGGCGTCGCTTACACCAGGCTCAATTACGGGCTGGGCCGCGAATTCAGCAATCTTGATGCCGACGGCAACGCCGATATCGCCAGCCTGTTCGCGTCCTACCCGCTGATCCGTTCGCGCCACGCCAATCTCTATGCGCTGGCCAATCTCGAGGCCAACTGGTTCACCGACCGGATCGGTGTGCTCTTGACCCGCTCGGAAAAGCGCACCCAGACCGCCACCTTCGGGCTGGCCGGGGAATCGCAGGACCGCTTCGGCGGCGGCGGCTGGACCACCGGTGCGATCGGCTGGACCGTGGGCAATCTCGACCTGCGCAGCCCGGTCGATCTCGCCGCCGACGCGCTCGCCGGGCAGACCGATGGCCGCTTCAATTACATCCAGTACGCGCTGTCGCGCGAACAGGTGATCGCCGGTCCGCTCAGCCTCTACGGCGCGGTGCGCGGGCAGGTGGCGTTCGACAATCTCGGCAGTTCCGAACGGATGGGGCTGGGCGGCGCCTATGGCGTGCGCGCCTATCCCGAGGGCGAGGCCTATGGTGACGAAGGCTATATCGCCACCGCCGAGGCGCGGCTGTCATTGGCAGGCATGACCGGGTCGCTTCCCGGCGCCTTCCAGCTGATCGGCTTCGTCGATTACGGGCGGATCAAGTTTGCCCATGATCCATGGTTTCCCAGCACCAACCATGCCGAACGCAGCGGTTACGGCGGCGGGATCAACTGGTTCGGCCCCGACAATCTCTCGCTGCGCGCCAGCTACGCCCGACGCTTCGGCGACCAGCAGGTGACCTCGCAGCCGGACGACAAGGGCCGGTTCTGGTTCCAGGTCGTCAAATTATTCTGAGCGGTGGCTCCCCCCGGTCCCCGTCTTCCAGAACACAAGGTATCAACATCATGACCACCAATCTCTTCACCAACTTCACCGAACTTCGCACCGCCCTCTACGCCGGCACCGCGCTGGCGATCATCGGCTCCTCGCTCGCCTTGGCGCAGACCGCCGCCGCGCAGGCCCTGCCGACCGGCGGCAGCGTCTCGGCCGGCGCCGCCACCATCGCGCAGGCACCGCAGAACGTCACCATCACCCAGACCAGCCAGGCGGCCGCCATCAACTGGGACTCGTTCAGCATCGCGCAGGGCAATTCGGTCGACTTCGTCCAGCCCAATGCCAGCGCGGTCATCCTCAACCGCGTGATCGGCACCGATCCCTCGGCGATCCTCGGCAATCTCAACGCCAACGGCCAGGTGTTCGTGATCAACCCCAACGGCGTGCTGTTCGGGCAGACCGCGCAGGTCAGCGTCGGCGGGCTGGTGGCTTCGACGCTCGGTCTGGGCGATGCCGATTTCATGGCCGGCAACTATATTTTTGACGGCTCCAGTACGGCTTCCGTGGTCAATGAAGGGGCCATTGAGGCCTCCGGTGGTGGCTTTGTGGCGCTGTTGGGTGCCGTTGTGGACAACCGTGGTTTGGTCTCCGCGCGGCTCGGCAGCGTCGTTCTCGCCGCGGGCGAGAAGATCACGCTCGACCTCGCCGGCGACGGCCTGCTCAATGTCGCGGTGGACACCGGCGTGGTCCAGGCACTGGTCAACAATTCCGGGGTGATTCAAGCAGATGGCGGCTCCGTCGTGCTCACAGCGCAAGGCGCCGGGCAGCTCCTGCACACCGCCGTGAACAACAGCGGCATCATCCAGGCCCGCACGATCGGCGGTCAGGACGGCACGATTTTGCTGCTCGCCGACATGCAAACCGGCACTCTGGCGCTCTCCGGATCGCTCGACGCAAGCGCGCCAAACGGCGGCGACGGCGGCTTTATCGAGACCTCCGCAGCCCACGTTAACATTGCAGATCAAGCACTTGTCACCACAGCCGCGCCCTTGGGCGCAAACGGCGAATGGCTAATCGACCCGTTCGACTTCGTCGTCGGCGCCGGCGGCAACATCAGCGGCGTCACCCTCTCCAACCTGCTGGTCACCAACAACGTCACCATCAGCACCATGCCGACCGGCGAGGTGACCGTCCCCGGCACCCCGCCGACCACCAGCATGGGCACCACGATCACCGGCAACGGCGACATCACCGTCAACGAAGCGATAGCCTGGACCGCCTCGTCGAGCACCACGACGCTGCGGTTCGAAGCCGAACGCGACATCAACATCAACGCCGCAATCACCGCCACCAACGGCAATGTCGTCGCCTGCTGCGGCCGCGATATCAACGTCGATGCGCCGATCACCACCACCAATGGCAGCATCCTGCTCAACGCCGGTCGCGACGTGAACGTGTTCCACGTCCTCACCGCCACCGACGGCAATATCGCCCTGTGCGCCGGCCACGACGTCCATATCGAGGACGCGATCACCATCACCAATGGCACGACCGTGGCGGCGCAAAGCCTTGGTCTTGCTCCTGGTTTGCTGATCATCGTGGGGGCGGGCGGGGGCGGCCCCGGCATCGCCAACGGCGTGCTCGAGTTCGAGCCCGGCTCGCCCCCGATCACCGTCACCGCGACCGATGTGATGATCCATTACAACCCGGTCGACTACGCCACCTCGACCGATTTCGCCCCGAACTTTGTGCTGACCGACGCCGAAATCGACCAGCGGATGCTGCTGTTTCCCGACGCGGTGAAGGTCGCCGACGGCACCACCGGCGTGACCCTGTCGGGCTTCCAGTCGACCGCGACCTCGGGCCTGCCCGTCGGCGTGGTCCTCGTCGCCGGGGTCGATGCCGAGGCGAATTTCGCCGATGCCGCAGCGGGCCAGAACATCGCCGTGACCTATAGCGGCTACACCCTGGGCGGCGCCAACGCCGACCAATACGCGCTCGCCAGCTCATGCTGCGGCGCCGACAATGTGACCAGCGGGACGATTAACGCCCCGACGCCTACGCCAACGCCGACCCCTACACCAACGCCGACGCCAACACCTACGCCCACGCCCACCC
>Ga0247806_10001079_pt1 | contig 13946 bp, 14 predicted proteins | sample UWRJL059202B1_FD_179935 | JGI IMG/M metagenome (GOLD analysis project Ga0247806, IMG submission 179935) | Plant litter microbial communities from Arlington Agricultural Research Station in Wisconsin, United States - UWRJ-L059-202B-1 | ecosystem: Environmental > Terrestrial > Plant litter >... | reverse complement strand
AAGTTTGTCGGACCACCCCAAGCATCAGCCAATCAAACATTTTGCGCGATGGCATTGCTGAAAGGCTGACTTTTGTCTTGCAAAAATCAATTAGGGAAGGTCCGTCTGGGGCCTAATTGTCCCCCCTTGCAGCGCTTGAACGAGCGGCAGCTTTCGGCGAACCCGTTCGCACCGCCGAACGGCGGTTATGCTGGCGGTTGCAGGCCTGCTTCTGGATTGTCCGAACGCGGGATTTGTCAGGTTGTGCAAATGAAACCGGATAGCTTGGAGATGACCCCATTCCGGGTGAATGGACGGTCCGTTCGATCACCGATTAGCTCATCGAGAGCTGCCACACATTCAAGCGCGCGGTCACGACGGCGACTGGGCCGGTTATGGATGATCGGCTTTAAGCGCCAACTGGTCGACAGCCGACCCCTGGGATGCGGCTTAATCGTAAACAGCCAAGGTCACCGCCTAGTTTCCGTCGGCCTGACCGTGACCACTTCGCGTATGATGATGGGATCATATGAACGCGAACGATCGGACGAATTAAAAGCACATCCTTGAAGCGGCTCGTCGGCCGAGCATATTGGCTGGGATGAACGAATTTCACTTCTACGAGCCCACCGAAGGGCACCGGCTGCCCCACGACCCCCTGAATGCGATCATCGCGCCGCGACCAATTGGCTGGGTGTCTACCACAAGCGCCGATGGCGTACGCAATCTGGCACCATATAGCTTCTTCAATCTGATCAACTATCGACCGCCGCTTGTCGCTTTCTCGTCTATGGGCTGGAAGGATTCGGTCGCCAATGTGAAGGCGACGGGCGAATTCGTCTGGAACCTTGCTACTATGGCCCAGGCCGAGCAGATGAACATCAGCTCGGCAAGCGTAGATGCCGACGTCGACGAGTTCGATCTGGCGGGGCTGGACGCGCTGCCATCTTCACTAGTCAAACCCGATCGCGTGGCAGGCAGCCCGGTCCATTTCGAGTGCCGCTTGACCCAACTGATCCAGCTCGCAACCAAGGAAGGTCTCGAACTGGATCAGTGGCTCGTGATTGGCGAGGTCGTCGGCGTCCATATCGACCAAGCAATGCTCGAAGAGGGGGTCTACCAGACGGCGCGACCGCGTCCGATCACACGCGGCGGCGGGCCGGCGGACTATTTCGAGATTACCGAGGACCGGCTATTCAGGATGAGGCGGCCCGATTGACCTAAGGCCTGTCGCATCTCGCTCAGTGGGCCATGGTTGGGGACCGGTAGTGGACTCGCGGCCTTCTTCAGGAAATTGGAAAAAGCGGACGTTGCGGTGAAAGGTATCTTCCGATCCGGATTGCCATCATCTGCCAGAAGGCTGCCATACCACCATCGGAGTGCCGCCTGACCTGTCAAATCTCCGTTTGCCCCCTGACATCCGCCATGGCGCTCCCATATACCGAAGCATGGCCAACCCTATCGTCCGGCATGATGGCGCATGTTCCCTCGGCCGCTGCGAGATAGCGCTGACGCGCCAGCTCGATCGGCGCGGCGCGATACGGATGGTAGACGTTGCGGCAGCCAGCGAAACCGTCTGCCCGATCGATCCCGGCGCCCTGCTGGTGCGTTTCCATGCGAGCGAGGAGGGCAGGCTTTTGTCGGGCGCCGCGGGGTTCGCATCTATGTCGCGCGCCATCCCCGTGCTTCGGCTACTCGATCAAGCGACACGACGTCCGCTGATACCTGCCCTGTTTGAGCGCGCCTCCCTCGCCTTTCTGAGCATTCTGCCAAACCTCCAGCGGCATTTTATGCGGAGGTGGCCCGCATGAGGCCCCGACCCGATCCCGTTCTTCCGGGCCAACTTAGCGTTTGGGATTTTCCGCGCCCGGCGATTTGCGAGCCGGCCGACGCGTGCATTCTGATCGAACACGGTGGCCGGGTGGTGGGGGATAGCCGCGCAACCGTCCGTACGCTCGAGACCAGCCATCCGCCAAACTACTACATCCCGCCCGCCGACATCGAGTCCTGCCTGCTGCGGCGCGCGGTGGGCAGTTCTTTCTGCGAATGGAAGGGCGTGGCAGTCTATTGGGACGTTGCCATCGGCGATCATGTCCTTCCGAAGGTGGGCTGGAGCTATCCTGACCCCAGCCGCGCCTTCGCGATGCTCCGCGATCACGTCGCGTTCTACGCAGGCCCGTTCGATCGCTGCAGCGTCGATGGCGAAACCGTTATACCGCAGCCCGGCGCCTTCTACGGCGGGTGGATCACCAGCGGCTATGCAGGCCCGTTCAAGGGTGTTCCGGGCAGCATGGGCTGGTGAGCGGATGACCGACGACCGCTGGAGGACGAACGGCCGCGCGGTGCCAAGCGGGCGCCTGTCGCGGCTCGGCCAATTCGGTCGCCTCGCCGGCGGAGTGGCGGGCGGGATGCTGGCAGAAGGCGCGCGGCGCATGGCCGCAGGAGAGCGGCTTCACTTGAGCGACATTCTCCTCACACCGAGCAATGTGAGCCGGGTTGCCGATCGGCTCTCGCACCTGCGGGGCGCGGCAATGAAGCTGGGGCAGATGATCTCGATGGACGCGGGCGACATGCTGCCGCCAGAGCTCGCCGAGATTCTCGCGCGTTTGCGCGAGAACGCGCACCACATGCGGCCAGACCAGTTGCAGCAGGTTCTTGCCGCGCAATGGGGAAAGGATTGGCGCAAGCAATTTCGCCATTTCGAGGCGCGGCCGATCGCCGCCGCCTCGATCGGCCAGGTGCATCGGGCAACCGCGCACGACGGACGCTGCCTTGCCATCAAGGTGCAATATCCTGGCGTGCGCGAGAGCATCGATGCCGATGTCGACAATGTCGCCACCCTGCTGCGCGTGTCCGGCTTTCTCCCGCGCGAGCTCGACATCGCGCCGCTTCTCGAGGCGGCGAAGCGCCAACTCGCCGAGGAAGCCGACTACAAACGGGAGGGCGCACAGATGACGCTGTTCGGCCAACTTCTGGCCGACACACCGGACGTGGTGGTGCCCGAGCTGGACTCCTCGTTTACGACCGACCGCATCCTTGCGATGAGTTTCATCGATGGCGTGCCGATCGACACGCTGACATCCGCGCCGCAAGAGACACGGGACGCGGTGACGCGGACACTGATCGGCCTCGTTCTTCGCGAGTTGTTTGAATTTGGAGTGATGCAAACCGATCCAAACTTCGCCAACTATCGCTATCAGGCCGAGACCGGTCGGCTGGTGCTGCTTGACTTCGGTGCTGCCCGCGCGGTCGAGCCGGCGACGGCAGAAGCCTATCTCCGCTTGCTTAAGGCCGGCCTCGCGGGGGATCGCGACGGGGTGCGGGAAGCGGCCCTGGCGGCCGGCTTCCTCGGTGCCGGCGTGATCGAGCGCCACGCAGGGCGCGTCGACGCAATGATCGACGTCATCCTCGGTGAGATGACCCGCGAAGGACCTTTCGACTTCGGCGACCGAGGGTTCGTGAGCATCCTGCGCGACGAGGGTATGGCCATCGCGCAGGATCGCGCGACCTGGCATGTGCCCCCGACCGACATTCTGTTCGTCCAGCGTAAAGTGAGCGGAACCGCGCTGCTCGCCGCCCGCTTGAAGGCACGCGTCGATGTTCGGCAAATGGTCATGCCCTGGGTGGAACGGCAGTGGCCTTAAGCCGCGTCGAGTCGAGGTATTTGTGGGCGGCAGAGACTGAGGCGATAACCGACAGTCAGGTTCAGGCGCCCGTTAAAAGTAATCGGGCGCACGTTCAGCAGATTTCGTCCAGACGCTACGACTTAAGAAAGGCCATTCAAACCGCCCTCGCCGCTTCCCGGAACCAGACTTCCGTTAAGGAGCGTTTATCGTCAATTGCTAATGATGACGCATGCCGGCCATCGCTAGCCGTCGCGGCGCGAGCGATGGTGCTACCAACCTCGCCCTCGCCACCGTCGTCACTGGGTTCAAGCGCCGAACGCGCCGTCGATCGTATGCATCGCACCGGTTACGAATCCCGCCTCCGGCCCGGCCAACCACGCGACCATCCCCGCGACTTCCTCAGGCCGTCCGTGGCGCTTGATCGCCATGAAGTTGTGCATCAGATCCTTCATCGGACCGTCTTCCGGGTTGGCGTCGGTGTCGATCGGCCCTGGTTGCACGATGTTGATCGTGATGCCCCGTGGCCCGAAATCGCGGGCAAGCCCTCGCGCCATCCCCTGCAGCGCGGACTTGCTGAGCGCGTAGGACGCCATGCCGGGCACCGGCATCCGATCACCGTTGACCGAGCCGATGACGATGATCCGTCCACCGTCGGGCATCTGCCGCGCCGCTTCGACCGAGGCATGATAGGGCGCGTGGACGTTGACTCGGAACAGCCGGTCGATTTCGTCCGGATCCTGATCGAGCGCATCGCCGAAGATCGCAAACCCGGAATTCACGACCAAGATGTCGAGGGGCCCACTATCGTGTACGCGCGCGATCACCGCGTTGCGGTCAGCGCTGTCGGTCTGGACCGCAGTGCCCCCAGTCTCGGCTGCTAGCTGCTCGGCGGCCCCTCGCGACCCTGCATAGGTGAAGATTACGGATGCGCCGTCCGCGGCGAAGCGCCGGACGATCGCTGCGCCGATACCGCGACTACCGCCCAGTACGAGAACGGATTTTCCTTGAAACGAGGCCATGATGTGCATCCTTGAGGTTTAATGTAGGATGCATTACATAAAAACTCCATCGGGCACGTCAAGGATTTTTGTAATCATGACTACAGATAGATCCCGCGCACGGGGTCGGCCTCGACGTTTTGATCCCGAGGAAGCGATTGATACCGCGCAGCAGCTTTTCCATGCGTATGGCTATGATGCGGTCAGCGTCTCGGACGTCACCACCGCGCTTGGGATAAACCCACCCAGCTTTTACGCTGCCTTCGGCAGCAAGGCCGGTCTCTACGCCCGCGTGCTCGATCGCTATAACGAGACTAGCGCTATTCCGCTCGCCAACCTGCTGCGGGACGACCGACCCGTGGGCCCCTGTCTCGCAGCGGTGCTTGAAGAGGCCGCTCGCCATTATGCTGCCGACCCGATGGCGAGCGGCTGCATGGTGGTGGAGGGCACCCGCTCGAACGATCGCGACGCGCGCGAGGCCGCCTGCGCGCTCAGCCTTGCGGCCGAAGCCGTGATTTACGACTATATCGCTGCCCGCCATCCGGAAGATGCCCGGCGTCTGACCGACTTCGTCAGCACGACCATGTCGGGACTCTCTGCCAAGGCGCGCAATGGGCACGGTCTGGATCAACTTCTCGCGACCGCGCGTCTTGCGGGCTTGGCTCTCGCACAGGTCTTTCCAGGTGAAGATTACGCTACCGATCCCTTTTGATGCTCTGATGCCTCAGGGCCCGAAATCCGCCGAGACTTCCTCTTACCAGAACTAGACGGTTGTTCAGCCGTCACTCCCGGGGTTTGGTTGGCCAGTGCTCGCGTTCGCACGCATGCTATGCCCTGCACAAATCATGCATCACTTGGATTGCCGCGCCTGAGAGACGGCCAGACATCAAGAATAGTAGTATGGGCTGAGATAGGAGAAATCTCGTGGATGAAGGGTCCCGTGCCGGGCCTGCCCGACTGGACGCCGCCGCTCGTGCCGCTGTTATTCCAATCGACGTAATGCTTCGGCAGCCTTCCAGGCCTTCATCGCTCTCGCCCACGACTTCGAGACCGGACGGCTCGCACAGCCTTGATCCTGCTGGCGCGCGGCCGCGCAGCGCGCCGCGGTTAAGTCGCTAGGCATGCCGAAAACGCGACAATTGGCGAGCAAGCTGGATGGCCCTAATTGAGGCTTCTTGCGGAAAATCCGCTTGCAGGTGCCCGCGGCAGATTCTGCCAGAAGCGCACATCTGATCTTAACGACTGGTGCTGGTCGCCTGCTGCTGTTGTGAAGGAGGTAGAGCCGCCAAGCTGATCTAACGTCTGATGACGTTGCCTCAGGCGCTATCCTGCCACTCGCGTGCAATTCCGGCCCGCAGCTTTAGCAGCGTAGAGCATTGTATCGGCTTGCTTAAGCCACACGGCGACTGAGGTAGTTTCGGGGTCAAGGGGCGCCGCGCCAAAGCTGGCGGTGACGTGGAGCTTTGCAGCATTGTCGAGCACGATAGGCTCTGTAGCGATCGCGTGACGCAAACGCTCGATGGCGGCGACCGCCTCGTCCACGGTTTCCGGCAGCAGGATTCCAAACTCTTCGCCACCCAGCCGACCAAACACATCGCTTGGGCGAAGCGTGGCACCAATAATCCCAGCCAGCTTCTGCAACACTAGATCCCCAACGGCGTGGCCATGCGTGTCGTTGACCAATTTAAAGTGGTCGAGATCGACCATCACCAGCGTGCCGAAGCTACAGTAGCGATGCGCGCGCGCTATCTCGCGCTCGGCTTGTTCAACAAAGCCGCGCCGGGTGAGCGCGCCAGTTAGTTGATCCACCTGCGCAATCATCCGCAGCTCGAGCTCATCGCAGACGATGCTGGCGAAATTCGCGAGGATCGCAACGTCGGCTGGGCTGAAGCGCCGCGGCCGCGTGTCCATCGCGCATAGGGAGCCGATGTTGTAGCCTTCGGGCGTGCGCAGCGGGATGCCGGCATAGCTTTTGATGTGGGGTGGCCCTGCCACCAATGAGGTCCCCGCGAAACGCGGGTCGAGATCCGCATCCTCGACGATCAAGGGTTCGCGTTGCTGAATCGTGTGGGTGCAGAACGATACCGAACGCGGGGTTTGATCAGCCTCTAGCCCGCGTTTTGCCTTGAACCACTGGCGATTTCGGTCGACGAGCGTCACGGTCGCTATTGGTACCGCGAGCACCGTCCGGACCAGCGTTACAATCTTTTCGAATGGCTCCTCGACTGCAGTGTCGAGCACACCGAGCCGATGTAGCGCAGCGATGCGCGCGGGTTCGTCATGAAGCCGCCCGTCAAACATGACGCTTGTCCTGCATCATGTTGCGGATCGCCGTTGTGAGTTCGTCAGCATAGCTGTCGATTAGTGTTCGTACACTCGCCTCGATGGCGTCGCCGTCGATCCCCGCTGCGCGCATGCTGGAGACAAGCGCGCCGAGATGCTCCTGGTGACGGTGCACGCTGGCAATCAACTCCTCCGGTATCTCGAGGGGCTCGGCCGCCGTCGGTGTAGGTTCAAGCTGATCGATACGCATGGCTCATCCTCAAAGGAGCAGGTCAATGCTAATTAAGGCAAAAAGCTTAACAACCGGGCACAACCCGGCGCGACGTACGCACCTGTTTACGGGCAAAGACGTACGACGGCTGCGAACGACGGTTCGGCCGCTTCCTTCGACGGGTCAATGTTCGGGAATTGTCCGACGCCGGTAGTATCGCGGTACGACCTCGCTTCGACGGTTTTAGGGCGGCAGTGGCCGCTCGATGTGGAGCCTTTGCGCAATGACATGTTAAGCGCACTTAGGAAAATGAGCTAACGATCACCATGCGGTGTATCGTATACCCGCCAGGCCAACCGACTTACATGATGTTTCCAGATCCGGGCGTGTAGCTGCTGGCGATAACGTTATTGGCAATCAGTGTGTCGCATTTCACGGTGCCAGACGCCTGGAGCATAGCGGCATTGATCGTCACGTGCGCGGCCGTGATGGTGATGCTAGCGCCGCCGCCGATCACCAGCTGCGTGCCATTGGCATTGGACAGCACAAGCCGGTCGCCAGCACTGTCGAGGCTGATGCTAAGGCCATCGCGTGTGCGGAGGCTGGTGCTGCCGGCGGGCCGGTCGGCAGCAGTCCATAGAAAGCCCATGACCACCAGATCGCGCCCGCGACTGTCAAGCGTCGCGACCAAAGCAGTGTCGCCGACCGCTGGCTGCAGCACCAAGCCGTGGTCGGTGCCGGCAGCCGGTGATGCCACGTCCACCCAGCCGGAATCCCCTCTTGGCGGCGGCAGCGTCAGCCGCACCCGGCCAAGGCATTCGGGATCGACAACGTCGGTCACTTGGGCGCGGATTAGCTGCATTGATCGGCCTTTCGTTAGGAGAGCGCGATGATGGCCCCAGTACTCGTTCCAAACACTAGATCGAGTGCCTCGTGCAGGAGATTACTGGTCAGTCCTTCGATTTCGCGAATGACGCCGAGGGAATAAAACCCTTTAGCTCCGCCACCATTTAGGCTCAGAATTCTGAATGGCGCTTTGCGTGTCCTTTTCCATTTCCGTCCTGCCGCCCCCACCAGAGCTGGTTGAAGTGCCGGTGCAACGCCTCTCCGCGACGGCCTATGATTGCCACATAAGGAGTTTGTGTCTGGCTTTCGCTCAGCAGTTCAGGGTGCAGCTTTGACGGTATTCAATCCGCGTAGGATTGGTCGACGGTTGCATCCGCTTATTGATGAAACTTTCCTGAAAGCTGCCTGTCCGACCATTCGGTCGCCGAATGGTGCTCGGCGGGATGTCCGCTTTGAGGCAATCGACGAGAGTGACCGTACGACCGGGATGAAGGCGCATTGCTGACCGGCCGCTTTCACCAAGTCCGGTATTGCGGCTCCTGGGCCGATTGCTGACAGTCATCCTTCAGCAGATCAAAACGGCGAAGCTGACGTGAAAGGCAGTTCATCCGTCGGCCGCTAACAACCTTCGCCGTGCGCTGATCGAAGCATCCAGGCGCGATGCCCGCGGTGAGGACGCGCCACCAAGCCTGATCACGGCGCGGCACCGGCAAACTCGGCGGTAACCGCAGCGAATGCGCTCCGGAGTACCTCGTCGAAGGGCCGAGCGCCGCTCTCCTGGTTGAACATCTCGGACGCGAGGCGCGTCGCGCCGACGGCGATCATCGCGAGCACTCGAAGCCTGGTCTCGCGGGCGGGCTGGGGCCACCGCTCTCGGAGCGCCAAGAAGAGTGCTTCCTCCTGCTGCCGGTAGCTGGCCTGCTTGCGGGCCTGCACCGAGGCGCTGCCGCGCATGAGACGGTCGATCGCCAGCATGTCATCGTCCGGGATAGAGGCACATATCCTCAGCGCCGCGTCGCGTACCAACTCGAAGGGGGAATCGCCCGGCGGCGCCCGGCGAACCTCAGCGGCGAACAACTCGCCCACATTGCTTTGCAGCGAGAGTAGGATGTCATCCTTGGAATCAAAATAGTGGAAGAACGTCCGGCGCGAAATTCCAGCCGCCGCCGCGATCTCATCCACGGTCGCGCCATCGAAGCCCTTTTCGATGAAAAGGCACACGCCGGCATCGGTAATACGGCTTAACGTTTCGCGACGCTTGCGCTCGCGGACCCCGACCGAGGGGGATACAGAGGAAAAATCTTTCAAGAGCGCGCCTTCGACAAAAATTGTTGCACTCAGTGCATAATTTATATTACACCGGGTGCAGATTTCTTGAAAGGCGTAATGATGACCAGTTGGACGCATACGGACATTCCCGGACAGCACGGCCGCACAGCGATTGTGACCGGCACCGGTGGGCTGGGTTTTGAGGACGCTCTCGCGTTGGCGCGGGCAGGTGCCGCCGTCGTCGTTGCAGGTAGGAGCGGTGCCAAGGGTGCTGAAGCTCTCAGCAGAATCCGTGCGGCCGTCCCGTCTGCGCAGGTCCATTTCGAGCAATTGGACCTCGCCAGTCTCGCCTCGGTCGAGGCATTTGCTGTTCGCATCTCCAAACGGCACGAAACCATCGATTTGCTTATCAACAACGCCGGCGTGATGGTGCCGCCGCGCCGTGAGGTGACCGCCGACGGCTTCGAGCTCCAGTTCGGAACTAACTACCTTAGCCATTTCGCGCTGACAGCCCACCTCCTGCCGCTGCTGCGCGAAGATGCACGCGTAGTATCGCTGTCGAGCGTCGCCGCGCGCGCCGGCGTCATCGACTTTGAAAACCTGAATGCTACGCACAGCTACGCTGCGATGAGAGCCTACAGCCAGTCGAAGCTGGCCTGCCTGATGTTTGCGCTAGAGCTTCAGAGGTGGAGCGATGCGATGGGCTGGGGTGTTCGCAGCATCGCTTCCCATCCGGGGGTCGCGAGGACGGATCTATTGCACAACGGTCCCGGTCGCCGCAGCGCCCACGGCCTCGCGCGGACGCTGCTACCGTTCTTGTTCCAGCCGGCGCCCCGCGGAGCGTTGCCGACGCTTTACGCAGCGACCGCGCCCGACGCGACTGGCGGCGCCTACTATGGCCCGGATGGCATCGCGGAAGTGCGCGGCTACCCGATGCTCGCGAAGGTGCCGGTCCAGGCTCTGGATCAGGCGGTAGCGGCGCGTCTCTGGCAGGTTTCCGAAGAGCTTGTTGGCGTCAGCTTTCCGAACCGCCGTCCGCACTCGCGCACCGCCTAGGGAGCGCGGTCGTAGTTTCACAGGTCCACGATTCCGAGCAGCTGATGAGGGAGAACATGATGCAGATCGACGGCGCGGTGGTGGTGATCACGGGGGCGAGCGGCGGGATGGGAGAGGCGTCCGCCCGCTACCTTGCAGAGCGGGGTGCGAAGATAGTGCTGGGTGCCCGTAACGAGGAAAAGCTACGCGATCTCGTCAAGGAAATTACGGGGACTGGGGCTGCGGCGACGCACCTTCCCACCGATGTGCGGCGGCGCGAGGACGTCCGTGCGCTGTCGCAGCACGCGGTTGCGACCTTCGGCCGCCTTGACGTATTCGTCGCCAACGCGGGCGCGATGCCGATCGGTCCAATCGACGATCTCGCGCTCGATGATTGGGAGACGATGATTGACGTGAACGTGAAAGGCGTCCTCTGGAGCATCGCGGCTGCCTTACCAATATTCCGCAAACAGGGTTCCGGCCACTTCATAGCCGTGGCTTCGACGGCGGCGCGCAAGATTGTGCCGAACATGGCGGTCTATTCCGGCACGAAGGCGGCCGTCATCGCAATCTGCGACGGCCTGCGGCAAGAGCTCGCCGGGGAACTGCGCGTCACTACGCTAACGCCGGGGTTTACGGCCACAGGTTTCGCGGACCACATTCGCGACGAGGCTTTGCGGGAGCGCATCGCGGCGAGCGGGTCGATTGCGATGCCGCCAGAAGCCATCGCAGAGGCTATCGCCTACGCGATCGGGCAGCCTGCTGGCGTGAACGTTGGAGAGATCGTGATCAGGCCGACCGCGCAGGCCTAGCCTGGTCGCACGCCCCAACACCGGCGTGCCTCAGGATCGGTCCGTGGTGACGCTGTCCGTCGTTCCATGCGGAACGTCAAATGTCACACGTTGGCTGTGCCAGTGATGTGAACATGTAAAGCGCCAAGCCGCGCCTGAAGGTCCGGCTTGCGTCTTCGCGCATTCGCAATTTACGGAGATGGACGGTAGAGTATTTTACGCTTGCTTCTGGCAAAAGTGGCCGTTCGGCGTGTTGCATGCGAATGGCAGAAATGTCCCATAGGCGGCCATACCATTCGGCCTGCACGAACGACTGCCTTTAGGATCGGTCGAGCTTATCATGTATGGCCGAAACGAAGGCGCCTTCCTGACGGTCCGCTTCGGAGCGTACCATCGGCAGCTTCTGTCAGGAGCAGACATTCGCAGCAGTTGATTTGAACGACGGGGTTTGGTCGGCAGCTGCCGAATGAAGAGCTGACGTTCGCTGGCTCCGATCAGCCGGTAAAAACCTGTCCCCCGTTGACCGTCGATCGCGTACAGCGGTCTGCCTAATCCAGCCATTCATACCGATCGACTTGCCTGATGTCATCGCCACCCAGTAAGCGCGTCCTTCTCCTCCACAACGCAAAGGCGCGACAGGGCAGCGCCGCCCTCGCGCCGGTGCGCGCGCGGTTGGAAGCCGGAGGTTTTGCTGTCGCCGTAGAGCCTTTCGAGAACCTTCCCGAAATCGCTCGGGACATCATGCGCCTTCAGGATTCCTGCGATGTGATTGTCGTTTGCGGCGGGGATGGATCAATCTCATCCGCCGCCCCTGCAGTGATGGAGAGCGGACTGCCGCTTGGCATCATTCCGGCAGGGACCGCCAACGATCTCGCGCGAACCTTGTCCATCCCGCTCGACTTCGCGGCAGCCGCAGACCTCATCGTTGCTGGTCAGACGAAACGGATCGACGTCGGCATGGTGAACGGCCACGCTTTCTTCAATGTGGCGAGCATTGGCCTTAGCAGCGAACTGGCTCAGAGGCTCGATCCGGAAATCAAGAAGCGCTTTGGAAGGCTCGGTTATGCTGTCGCCGCGCTCCGTATACTGTCCAGAGCCAAGCGTTTCCGCGCGCGAATTGTCGAGAAGGGAAGCGGCAAGCGCGTCAAAACCTATCAGATCGCAGTGGGAAACGGCCGGCTCTATGGCGGAGGTAACATCATTGCAGAGACAGCTGCAATCGACGACGGAAGTCTCGACCTCTATAGCTTGGAAATGCCGAATCTATGGAAGTCGGTCCTCATGGCGCGTGCCTTCAGGACCGGAAAGCACGGGGCCTGGAAGGAAGTGCGAACGGCGCGGTGCGTGGAAGTCACGATTGAGACACGGCGCCCGATGCCGATTAACACGGATGGTGAGATCGTGACTTCCACACCAGCCCATTTCCAGGTGATGCCCGCTGCGGTGACGGTCTTCGCTCCACCGGACACGATCACCAGACCTGTCCCTCTCCGCCTTTATCATCGATGATGGACTGGAACATTCCTTTCCCCGCAACTGGACCGTTGGCAGAACGTCGGGTTCTGCAACTTGAACCGCAGAAACCAAGCCAGCATTTCCTGACCACATTGACATCGCGGGCCGGTTATCGGTAGCCGAATGCTGGCGCAGCAGGCGAGCTTCTCCTTCTTTCATCACATCGTGGGGATAGGCGCTCGAAAGCCCCAACCACCCACCGCCCGGTGTTCGCCGAACTGATAAATCTCCACGATGCGTTGGTCCGGTCAAGGAACCGCCGGTGAATGTTCGCGGCATGCTGTACGAAATCCGCGAAGTCGATGCGATGATGTGCAAGGACGAGCCGTCCGCCTGGTGGCAATGCTGCTGCCACGCGGATGGCAGTCAGCGCCATATCTCGCGGCGTAAGATAATAGAGGATTTCCGCTACGACGATCGCATCGTAGCTGGCTCTGGGGAATTTGTCGGGGAGCTTGAGGTGAATTGCCCGTGCCCGCGAGCCGTTACCCAATGCCTTGGCCACAAGTGCTGTGCCCTCAACGGTCCCCTCTGTCGCGTCGAGCCGCAAGGCGCGCTTGGCAAGCGCGACGCTGTTCGAGCCATTTCCGGCTGCAACTTCGAGGATGCGGCCCCGTACTCCGCTGCCCAGAGCATGCAGGATGTTGTTGCGCTTGTGCGCCTCGTCGCGATTTGAAAAGGTGGCCCAGGGATCCGGGTCAGCGGCGAACTTGTCTTCGAAACCGCTCAGCGTGATCGCGCGCATCTGCGTTCCTCTCGGAATAGCTCACCGGGCCGCGCAAACGCATTCAACTCATGCCGCGCGATGGTAAACCCCGCCGGATCGTCGATTATTAGCCCGGCTTGGGTGCGATAGCGCAAAATCGCCGCACGCTTGTTTGCTTGCGACACGCCGAGAACTTGTGGTCGTCCGCGTTTCGCCTTTCCCCACACCAGATAGGAGAGCCGGCGAACGCCCGGCAGGACCGTCCTCGCCAGTGCGGCCGCGACGGCGCGGTGATCGGGATGCGCGTCGTTCGGCGCCGGCGCGACGATCAACGCTAGGTTCGCCGTGTGCCGGGCGGCGCGACCGATCGCTAGCGCGTGTGCAGGTTCGCATCCGACCCTGCCATCGGGAAGGCCGAGGAAGCGGACATCTCTGGCCATCACTTTGAGCTGGCGCATCGCCCGGAGCGTTTCTCGCTGGCGTTCTGCGACTAGGCGGCTACGTGGCCAAGACTTGCTTGTGGGGTGCGAGGCCGCACCATCGCTCACAACCAGCACCTGCACGCGCAGGCGGGCCGCGCGAAGACGGCAGATCAAGCCATAAGCACCGATGGTTTCGTCATCCGAATGCGGCGCGACCACCAGCGTTACCGGGGGCAGGCCGACGCGCAGAGGCTTCATAGCAATG
>Ga0247806_10001078_pt1 | contig 13965 bp, 12 predicted proteins | sample UWRJL059202B1_FD_179935 | JGI IMG/M metagenome (GOLD analysis project Ga0247806, IMG submission 179935) | Plant litter microbial communities from Arlington Agricultural Research Station in Wisconsin, United States - UWRJ-L059-202B-1 | ecosystem: Environmental > Terrestrial > Plant litter >... | reverse complement strand
CATTCTATGCCTTCCCTTTGAGAACGATACCACCTGGCTGGAATGCACAAGCCAAACAGCGCCTTTTGGTTTCATAGGTGATTTCACCGATGACAGGCTGGTCTTGGCCTGTACAAAGGACGGCGGTAAATTACTCAGGACCCCTAAACTAAACACCAGTGAGAACCTGATCAAAAGAACAGCAGAACTGCAGATTGATCACACCGGTAGTATCACTGGCAACATGTTAACCCTATTTAAAGGCGCACACTACGATGACAACGAATACATCACCACTCAATCTCTGGATGACCAGATGAAATCGTTAAAAAGAAGGTATGACATAGACAACATCAATTTTAACAGCATTCAGTACAGCCAGGAAAAGGGTCCTCATCCCTCCACTCTTGAAGATTGTAAGCTCAGCATTAAGAACTATGCATCAAGCACGCAAAATCGTGCCTTTCTGATCTTAAACCCATTCAACAAAAAAGCCAGTGTTTCTGAGCTCAACTCTAGAACAAGGTCCCTCTACCTGAACAGGGGTTATACGGAACAGGACGAGATTACCTACCATCTTCCGGAAATATACACGTTGGAGTTCAAAGCTAACGATGTGCTGATTAAAAATGAATTTGGTTCTTATGAACTGAGGACTGTATTAAACGATAAAATCCTGACTTATAAGAGAACCCTGGTAGTTAATGACGGTTTGTTTGCAGCTGCGAAATACACTGAATACATTAATTTCGTCAACCAGGTGAATAACCATGACCGGAGCAGGGTGATCTTTAAATTAAAGGACGCTTTGAACTAACTCAGAATGATTAAACCTAATGCGATCCCAATGATCATCACCAGGTACATCAGCAATTCGGTCGATGCAAACTTTTTGTATTTAACCCAAAAGGAATAATCATTTTCCGGCTCTTTCATAACTATATATTATTGTTAATTAATTATTTACAGGGCCCGCCTTAACCAATGCCTTCTGGTAGGCACCAATGGTGAGGTTATCTACAACGACCCCACGGGTAGGCGAAGCATGAACGAAATAATCACCATTCAGGTAGATCCCTACGTGGTCAACTTCCCTGCCGCCAAAAGAAAAGAAGATTAAATCGCCTTCTTTGAGCTGGCCCATTGCCTTCTTTTCAATCACTTCCGCCTGGTCTCTCGATCGTCGTGGAAGGTCAACACCGTAAATCTTTTTCTCCAGTAATAACGCAAAACCAGAACAATCTATTCCCCTTTTGTCCAAACCACCCAGGCGATATTGCACCCCTGCCCAGTCGGTAATAAAGTTATATAAAGCTTTGCTACTTAATGCGGCCATCGCATCAGCGCTAGCCGACGCCGAAGCCACTTTGTTAGGCGAATACTTTCTCGATCCACAAGCCGTCAGCAGACAGGCAGCAAAGGCCAAAATCCATAATCTCTTTACCATAATTTATTCTTTAATAACCCGCTGGATTTCATCAAGTTTCAACAAAGCTTCCACCGGTGTTAATACATTTACATCCAGGTTATTTAACATATCCCTGATCTTCACCAAAACCGGGTCATCTACCGCAAACATATGCAACTGATAAGCCTGATTCTGCACTTTTTTAATGCTATCCTTAATACTTTGGCCTTCGGTACGGTCAATCTCCAGTTTCTTTAAAATCTCATTTGCCCTGGCTATCAATTTAGGTGGCATCCCGGCCATCTTGGCCACATGGATACCAAAACTGTGTTCACTACCACCAGGAACAAGTTTACGCAAAAATATGACCCGATTACCAACCTCTTTAATCGAGACGTTGAAGTTCTTAATCCTGGTCATGGTATTGGCCAGCTCATTTAACTCATGGTAATGCGTGGCAAATAAGGTTTTCGGCCTTGCCGTCGGGTGGGTGTGCAGGTATTCTGCAATGGCCCAGGCGATGGAAATCCCATCATACGTGCTTGTTCCGCGACCAATCTCATCCAGCAAGATTAGACTGTGGTCAGATATGTTGTTCAAAATACTGGCCGTCTCATTCATCTCTACCATAAAGGTACTTTCTCCCGATGAGATGTTGTCAGATGCACCTACCCTGGTGAAAATCTTGTCGACCAAACCGATGGCGGCCGACTTTGCCGGCACAAAACAACCCATTTGGGCCATCAACACGATCAGGCCTGTTTGCCTTAAAATAGCCGACTTACCCGACATGTTCGGCCCAGTGATGATGATGATCTGCTGGCTGTCATTTTCCAGAAACACGTCATTAGTGATGTATTCTTCCCCAACCGCTAAACGGCGTTCAATCACCGGGTGGCGACCACCTTTAATGTCCAGCGTTTTGTCGGTATTCAAGCTTGGCCGCACATAGTGATGTTTAACCGCAAGCTGCGCAAAACACAACATCACATCCAATTGCGCAATCAGATAAGCATTAAGTTGTATAGGTTTAATATAAGTAGCTACCTGGTACATTAACTCGTTGTACAGGCGGATTTCTATCTGTTGAATCTTCTCCTCCGCGCCCAGAATCTGTTCTTCATATTCTTTTAGCTCCGGGGTAATGTAACGTTCGGCATTCACCAGCGTTTGTTTCCGCAACCAGCCCTCGGGCACCTTATCCTTGTGGGTATGGGTAACCTCCAGGTAATAACCGAACACATTATTAAAGGCAATCTTTAAAGAAGGAATCCCCGTTGCCGCCGCTTCCCGTTTCTGAATTTCCAATAGGTAATCCTTTCCGTGGAAAGAAATCTTCCGCAAGCGGTCCAGCTCTTCATCAATGCCATCTGCAATCACATTTCCCTTGATTAACAAGGCTGGTGGATCAGCAAAAAGCTCGCGTTCCAGTTTCTCCCTGATCGTTAAACAAGGGTTTAACTGATCGGCCAGAATCGATAGAAATGGATTATTACTTTGATGGGTAAGTGTTTTAATGGATTCAATATGGTAGAGTGCCTTTTTAAGCTGACAAAGTTCACGTGGGCCTACCTTTTGCAAGCCTACTTTAGAGATCAGCCTTTCCAGGTCGCCAATTTGTTTAATGTGTCCTAACAATTCCTGCAACAGGTCGTCATGGGCCACCAGAAACTCCACCATGCCTAAACGTTCTTCAATAGGCTTAAGCTCTTTCAGCGGCATGATGATCCATTTATGCAGCAAACGTGCCCCCATGGGTGTACATGTCTCATCAAGCACATCAAACAAGGTCACAGCATTATCGTGCGGAGAGCTTACCAGTTCCAGATTGCGGATCGTGAAACGATCCAGCCACATAAACCGGTCTTCTTCCAGCCTCGATAAAGAGGTGATGTGTTTTAAATTGCGGTGTTCGGTTTCATTCAGGTAGTGAAGCACCACGCCGGCAGCAATTATGCCCACCTGCAGCTTCTCCACCCCAAAACCTTTCAGTGACGCCACTTCAAAATGTTTATTTAAGGTCTCATTGGCGTAATCGGCCGTAAAAGCCCAGTCTTCCAGGTGAAAAGTATAAAACTTATCGCCAAAAAGCTCCAGAAATTCTTTCCTCCTGCTTTTTTGAAATACCACTTCAGTGGGTTTAAAACCCTGCAATATTTTATCTACGTATTCTGCATTGCCCTGCGCTACGAGAAACTCCCCGGTAGAAATATCCAATAAGGACAAACCGTACACGTTTTTATCAAAGGATACTGCAGCGAGGTAATTGTTAGACTTCTGACTTAATATATTATCATTGTAGGCTACGCCAGGTGTCACCAATTCGGTTACCCCTCTTTTTACAATGCTTTTGGTGGCCTTAGGATCCTCCAGCTGGTCGCATATCGCTACGCGCTGACCGGCACGCACCAGTTTGCTGAGGTAATTTTCTAAAGAGTGGTGTGGAAAACCAGCGAGTTCGATATGACCACCCGGTCCATTTCCACGCCTGGTCAATACAATCCCTAATATTTGTGAAGTCTTTACCGCATCCGATCCAAATGTCTCGTAAAAATCCCCAACCCTAAACAATAATAATGCACCAGGATATTTCGACTTAATCGAATTATATTGTTGCATTAATGGTGTTTCCTTACTCTTCTCTTTGGCCAAAATGATTCTATTTACAAAATCGTAAATATACTACCTTCATCCTTAGGCGCCGTATTTTGTTGATAATTTTTAAATAATACAGCCGGTAAATTTGTGTTTAGATTTAAAGGAGGGAGATGTAAGACAAGAACAAGTCCATCGCTTCCCGTTTTTGAGGTGTTAATTCGAAATCAAGTTTGTGCATCAGGTAATCCTCCATATCGAAACCATTAACCTGTGGCAAATCCTTCAACACCTCGTTGCGGTGAGCTAAGCCAAACTTTAAGGCCTCATCAAACTGAACTACAAAAGCGTCAGGAATAGCTCTATTTGCAATCCAGGCAGCATATAAAAATGGTAAACCAGTAAACTTCATCCACTCCTTACCCATATCATAGGAAAAAGCATATAACTCGCGGTTCCCGAAAGTCCGGTCGCCAATCAATACAATGGCATCCGTCTGCGCCTCCTGGTCGGCAGTAAACTCCACCTCCTGCGCCCAGTGAAACTTCAGTAACACCTTTGCCAGGTTATTGGAAGTGCGCGATTGCCGGTCCAATCGCAGCGTTTTTATTTCCTGAACCGGTACATGGCTAAAGATAAACACAGAATTAACTGCGCCTACAGAGCCTATACAATAACCACCAATAATATTAGCGTTAGGGACCAGCGGGAAAGCCGCTACTGGCATCAAGCCAATGTCTACCGTTTGGTCAATTACTTTGGCGGCACAATCTGCGGGCATATCCAAAGTAAGTTCTATCTGATTGATCAGGTCTGAATGTTCTAATCCGTAAATGAAAGGTTTGGTATTGGTATAAGAAACAGCAGATATTTTTATTTTGTCCAATATGTTTAAACTTTGAGGTGGTCGGTATTATTAAAATCGGTGATCGTAAATTGTTTATCAGTGAGGGACACCCGATAAAGGGTCGTGTTTTGATGTGGGAAATCAATCATTTCCGCGAAGGGCTTATTCGAAAGCATACACAACAGCAGTCGCATGGCACGGCCATGCATGCAGATCAGGATCAGCTTTTCATCTGCCTGACTTATAATATGGTCTAAGGCCCCCTGAAGTCGCACAGACACGTCATTTGGGCTTTCGCCTCCCTTTAATTTAGCTTCATAATTGCCCCCGGTCCAAAGCTCCAATAAGTCTCTGAAGACTACAATAGACTCATCAGATCGTGATTTTCCTTCCCATTCGCCCCATGCTAACTCATCAAGTCCGCTTAACTGCTCCCAAGCAAGCCCGGCGTCAATAAAATGCTGTACAGTTTGATGGGTACGCTTTAAGGCAGAGGTATACACTTTGTCAAATGGCAGATCTTTATATTTATCATAAAAAGCAGCCGCTTGTGCCCGGCCGGTATCATTCAGGTCGCTATCAATGCCGCGTCCCTGTACAATCCCATTTTTATTCAGTTCCGTTTCACCATGTCTGATGATATATAAAGATTTGTCCATAACAATTTAGTTGATCACCGGTAGTTTATAGTATTGAGGCTTTTTATCGGTTTCAAATTCAACCTGACTGTAATCTGTCACCACACTATACAAGGTATCTCTTTCGATCGGTTTACGTTTAACCTGTTTGATTAATTCCACCAATTCCTGGGTACTCATGCCCGGTGTTTGCTCTTCAGCGCCCGCCATGGAGTAAATTTTGGTTGTATCGTCGAGCGTGCCGTCAATATCATCCACACCAAAGTTTAATGACAATTGTGCGGTCTGGCGACTAATCATCGCCCAGTAAGCTTTAATGTGGTCAAAGTTATCCAGGTAAATCCTGGCAATGGCATAATTTCTTAAATCCTCAATCACCGAAACCTCTGGCACATGTGACATCTGGTTATTCTGGTTCCTGAATTTTAAAGGAATAAAAGCCTGGAAACCACCGGTTTTATCCTGCAACTGGCGTAGGCGTTCCATATGGTCTACACGGTGCCAGTAAGCCTCAATATGGCCATATAACATGGTGGCATTAGTGCGCATCCCCAGTTTATGAGCCTGCTCATGAATATCAAGCCATTGTTCGGCATTACATTTATCATGCGCAATTTTCTCCCGTATTTCGGGATGGAATATTTCAGCGCCACCCCCTGGCATGGAGTCCAAACCAGCTTCCTGGAGGTACTTCATTCCGTCGTAATGGCTTAATTTTGCTTTTTTAAAGATATAAAAGTACTCTACAGGAGTTAAGGCCTTGATGTGCAGATCGGGACGGTGTGCTTTAGCTGCCCTAAAAAAACTGGCGTAAAAGTCCAGGTTCTGTTTCGGTACCACCCCACCCGTCAGGTGAACTTCGGTAACTGGTTCTCCATCATAGGCCCTTAACTTCTCCATCATCTCCTCCACTGTACTTTCCCATCCGTCCTCTTTTTCTCTGATCATGCGAGAGTACGAGCAGAACTTGCAATCGTAAACACAAAGATTGGTGGGCTCAATATGAAAGTTGCGGTTAAAAAAAGTATCGTCACCATGTTTACTTTCCCTGATGAAATTAGCCAGTACGCCTAAATACCCCAACTCGCCATGTTCATACAAATAAACCCCTTCCTCAACAGAAATCCGTTCCCGGGCCTGCACCTTCAGGGCAATTGCTTTTAAAGGTTGTGAAAGTTCGGGGTCGTTGAGTAGTAAAGTTAACGCAATATTATCCATAATTGATCTCTGATCTGATGAGGGCAAAAGTAACATAAAATTCACTAAACGTATGTTTCCGAAAAGTAAATTAAGAATCAGCGCACAAAAAAAGGGGCTCTTACGAGCCCCTTTTCCTACCTAAACCAAACTTAACAAACTATTTTGTTGCCTTTGTGAAATTCATCACCACGTAGGCCGTTGAACTACCATATTCTACTGGCGATTTGATCACCATGCGGTCTCCTGAAGTTTCTGAAAGCACCAAACGGTAACCCGTGGTTACGTTTTTAGCTTTATCACCTTCATATATTTTTTTGAATTGAAAAGTTTCATCTGCTGCACTTACAGACCAGAAGATACTTTGTGTACCTGATGGACATTCGCTACCACCTGGTAACATGTAACTTCCGTTACCACTGTTGGTCAATGTCCAGGTGCTTCCGATAAAACATTTATAAGATGCTTCATCAAATAATGATTTCACAGCAATCGCCGGCACACCTTCAAAAGTTATATTGTTTAACACCCAGGTTCCCGTAACTTTTCCGCGTTTCAAACTTGTTGAAGGGGCATTATTGGTGCTTGAACAACTTTGCAAAACCATTAACGAACTGCATAAAATGGCTGCTATAACTAATATTCTTTTCATATACTTGTACTTTGCTACTTGCATTACATAAATCCTGCCAAAAAATATTACACCAGAATATAATCATATGAAACAAGAAACTATTGCGATCCACGACGGGAACATCTATTCACATGTTACTGGTGACGTTACTTCACCCATCAGCCTGTCTACCACCTATATACGCGACCGACAAGGTGGGTACCCTGGAGGACACATGTATAGCCGGGTGAGCAATCCAAACCGAAGTGCCCTGGAAGCAGTGTTAACCGCATTAGAACATGGTGCCGATGCTGCTGCCTTTTCTTCCGGTAATACCGCCGGCATGACCGTCTTCCAGGCCTTAAAACCTGGCAGCCATATTATTGCACCCGACGATATGTATTGGGGTTTTAAGAAACAATTACAGTCTATTTTTGCAGACACCCTGCAGTTTGACTATGTCGACTTAACGGACCTGACCAATATCGAATCCTATATCAAAAGCAATACGGCAATGATTTGGATCGAAACCCCATCAAATCCTTTATTAAAGATTACTGACATTGAAGCCGTTGCCAGCATTACTAAAAAACACGGCTTAATCCTGGCCTGCGACAGTACATTTGCTTCTCCATGTCTTCAAAACCCTATAGACTTAGGTGCCGACATTGTGATGCACTCCACCACTAAATACATTGGCGGCCATAGTGATGTATTGGGTGGTGCTTTAATTACCGCTGCTAAAACCGAATTCTGGGAAAAAATCAAAAATATTCAGCAAATCGGCGGTGCCGTTTCATCCCCTTTCGACTGTTTCCTGCTTTTGCGAAGTATCAAAACACTGCCATACCGCATGCGTGGTCATAGTGCCAACGGACTGGCCCTGGCACAGTACCTGGAAAAACATCCACAGGTGGAAGCCGTCTATTACCCGGGTTTACCCTCACATCCTCAACATGAAATCGCTAAAAAACAAATGAGTGGTTTTGGCGGCATGATGTCCATCTTGGTAAAAGGTGACGTCAACAAAGCGCGCGACGTGGCTAATAGCTGTATCCTATTTACACAGGCTACCAGTTTAGGTGGCGTGGAAAGTTTACTTGAACACCGTTTTTCTGTAGAAGGTCCAGATACCAAAACCCCTCAAAATCTGATCCGGATTTCTGTAGGTTTGGAACATATCGACGACCTGATCGCCGACATCAATCAGGCATTAACAAGAGAGTAGCCTAATTATATTGTACTGTAGCGTATAAAAGTTAAATATTTCAGAATTTAATTTTGTGATTAATTTTTATTCGCTACATTTGCTCATCATCAGCCAAAAGCTGATCAAAGTCATCACCGTTTCGGTTTTGATTTATAAAGAAGTGGCGAGAGACAGGCTCTACGACCCACTGGCAACCCTACCTTAGCGGAAGAAGGTGCCAATTCCTGACCAGATAACAGGTGTTAAATGGAAAGATAAATTTGAAACATATGAAAAATCATCATCTCCAAATTCGCTTGAGCGAAACCGTTAAGTCTCCAGGCCATCTTCTTGCTGCTGCCTGTTGTATGTGCTGCTGCATATACTAAATTGAAAATCTTCCTGCTGCAATTTATTCATCCGGAAGGCCTCTAACCAAAAAGGTACGCTTTAGTCTATATGCTTCTATAAGCATAAACTGTACAACCCATTCACTTAACATTCAACATCATGTCAGCAAACTTAAGATTTGAGACCCTGCAACTTCACGCAGGCCAGGAAATAGACCCAACAACAGGCTCCCGTGCGGTACCTATCTACCAAACCACTTCCTATGTGTTTAAAAACTCTGAACACGGCGCTAATTTATTCGCGCTAAAGGAATTCGGTAACATCTATACCCGGATCATGAACCCCACCACAGATGTTTTTGAAAAAAGAATCGCTGCCCTGGAAGGTGGCATAGCTGCTGTAGCGGTAGCATCGGGACAAGCGGCACAATTTATTGCCTTAAACAACATTCTGGAAGCCGGCGACAATTTCATCTCCTCTTCCCACTTATATGGCGGCAGTTATAACCAATTTAAAGTCAGCTTTAAAAGGTTAGGCATCGAAGTTCGCTTCGCTGATGTAGACCAGCCAGAAGATTTCAATGCCCTGATTGATGGAAAAACAAAGGCCATCTACCTCGAAACAATCGGTAACCCTTCTTTCAGCATACCCGACTTCGAAAAAATCGCCGCAATCGCTAATAAACACGACCTGCCACTGGTGGTCGACAATACCTTCGGCGCTGGCGGTTACCTGTTCCGCCCTTTTGATCATGGCGCCCATGTGGTGGTAGAATCAGCCACCAAGTGGATTGGCGGCCATGGTACCAGTATCGGTGGTGTCATCATCGACGGTGGAAACTACAACTGGGGCAACGGCAAGTATCCGCAGTTCTCCAGTCCGGCAGAAGGTTACCACGGACTCATATTCTCTGATGTCTTTGGTGCTGATGGCCCCTTCGGCAACATTCAGTTTGCCATTCGTGCCCGTGTGGAAGGCTTAAGAGACTTTGGTCCCGCCCTTTCCCCATTCAACTCCTTTTTATTGCTACAGGGTTTAGAAACTTTATCACTGCGTGTTCAACGCCATGTAGATAATGCCCTTGAGCTGGCCACCTGGTTGCAAAACCACCCCTTGGTCCGTTCGGTGAGTTACCCTGGTCTGGAAAGCAGCCCTTACCACCACCTGGCTAAAAAGTACCTGAAAAATGGTTTCGGCGCTGTGCTTTCATTTGAATTGGAAGGCAGCAAATCTGATGTCACCGGTGTGGTAGACAACCTTAAACTGGTGAGTCACCTGGCCAATATGGGCGATGCAAAAACCCTGATCATCCAGCCATCAGCAACTACCCACCAGCAACTCAGCGAAGAAGCGCAGCAGGCAGCGGGTGTTACCCCAAATCAATTGCGTGTATCCGTTGGTATCGAACATATAGATGATATCAAGGCCGATTTTGAACAGGCTTTTGAAAAAATAAAGTCACAGCAAAAACTGCAAGCGGAACCTGCCTAAATTTAGAACTAACAAGAAGAAATGACTACGATGAACACCTATAATTACCCGAAGATCTTCCAACTGGAAAGTGGCAAGAAGCTCCGGGGACTTCAGTTAGCCTACCAGACCTATGGAAAACTCAATGCTAAAAAAGACAATGTCATTTGGGCTTGTCATGCACTGACGGCGAACGCGGATGTTTTAGACTGGTGGAAAGGGCTTTTTGGAGAAAACAACCTTTTTAATCCAGATGAGCACTTTATTGTCTGTGCCAATGTCTTAGGTTCAGCCTACGGCAGCAGCAATCCCCTAAGCGTCAATCCGGTTACCGGATTACCCTATTACCTCGCCTTCCCTGAGTTTACGGTCCGTGATATGGTAAAAGCGCATCAACTCCTGGCCAGTCACCTGAAGGTGGAGCAGCTAAAAGTACTAATTGGTGGATCCTTAGGTGGACAGCAAGCCGTGGAATGGTCCGTAACAGAACCCGGTAAAATTGAGAACCTGGTATTGGTAGCTACCAATGCACAACACTCGCCATGGGGCATTGCCTTTAACGAGAGCCAGCGTTTGGCCATCAGCACCGACCGCACCTTCTATGCACACCGTCCTGATGGTGGCCTAAAAGGCTTAAAAGTAGCGCGCAGCATCGCCTTGTTGTCATACCGCACCTATGATGCCTATGGCGCCACGCAGCTGGAGAGTGTGAATGATAAAACCGACAATTTCAGGGCCTCCTCTTACCAGAGCTACCAGGGCGAAAAACTCTGTAAACGTTTCAATGCCTATAGTTACTGGTATTTAAGCAAGGCGATGGACAGCCATAACGTGGGCCGCGGCCGCAAAAGCGTTGCTGATGCATTGGCAACCATCCGGGCCAATACCCTGGTCATCGGCGTCGAAAATGATGTACTGTTCCCCATTTCCGAACAACGGTACCTCAGCGAACACATCAAGGATGCGGAATTTCATGCCATCAACTCTGCCTATGGGCATGATGGATTTCTGATTGAAACTGATACCCTGACCCAACTGATCGGTAATTTTTTAAAAGAAAGTGTCAATAAAAAAGTGATAAAATTTCAAAAGACAGCATAAATGAGTAAGAAACTTAAAATAGGATTATTTGGTTTTGGTGTGGTTGGTCAAGGCCTGCATGATATCATAAAGGGCCAGGACCTCAACCTGGAGATTATTAAAATAGCCATCAAAAATGCAGGTAAAACCAGGAACCTTGATGCGAAACTCTTCACCACCAACCATGATGAATTGTTAGATCACCCGGAAATCAACACCATTGTGGAGTTGATTGATGATGCCGATGCCGCCTACCGAATTGTCAAAAAAGCATTAATTTCGGGCAAAAACGTTGTTTCTGCCAATAAAAAGATGATTGCCCTGCACCTGGCCGAACTGGTAGAACTGCAGCACACTTATGGTTCCTCACTGCTTTATGAAGGTTCCGTATGTGGTAGTATTCCCATCATCAGAAACCTGGAGGAATATTATGACAACGAATTGCTTCATGGCATCAGTGGTATCTTCAATGGCTCTTCGAACTATATCCTTTCCAAAATATTTAACGAGGGCATGGATTACGAGCTGGCGCTTAAACAAGCACAGGATTTAGGATTTGCAGAATCAGACCCCATTTTAGATGTTGGCGGATACGATGCTAAATACAAACTGGCCATCGCCACCGCACATGCCTATGGCTTGTTTATCGATCCTGACAAGATTCTTAATGTCGGCATCCAGAACCTATCGGATAATGACGTGAAATATGCAAAGGAGAAGAACTTCAAGATTAAGCTGGTGCCTACCGCCAGAAAAATCAGCACCCGCCAGGTGATTTCCTTCGTGTTGCCGAAGTTTGTGAAAGCAGATGATTTCATCTATAATGTAGAAAACGAATACAACTGCGTAACGGTACAGGCGGCCTTTGCCGATAAACAGTTCTTTTTTGGTAAAGGTGCAGGTGGCCACCCTACTGGTGCTGCCGTACTCTCCGACATTGCCGCCTTACGCTACGGCTATAAATATGAATACAAAAAATACCAGCAGCAAAACGACCTGGTGTATACCGATAATGTGAGTCTGGAAGTGTATTTACGCTACGAACATGAGTACACCCTGGAGAAACTGCAGGTGGAAAACATCAAAGAACGTTTTGCTAACAACGACTTTAAATATGTGATCGGAAATGTAAGCCTGAAAAATTTGTTGGCAAACCGCGAGTTGCTGCAACATAAGGACGTGTTTATTGCCCACACCGGCAAGTACACTTATACCGAACAACAGCTGAAAACCGTATCGGAAGAAGCGGCATTAGCACTTAACTAATTTGTTTTTATACGTGTGTTTTGATTAAAAGAGGCCGGTTTTTACCGGTCTTTTTTTGTACCTGAGCATGTGCACAACATAGACCGCACACTTCAATGATCGTGGCTTAACATTAACCCCTGCCTCCTATATAACGACAAGGTACCCGCTATATATCTGCTATATATCATGTTCGGTTAAACTAATACCTGGTATCCAGATGTTATACAGGAAATATCCCTGTACAGCACCTTAATATCATGCCTAGCTCAAGCAACGGGTGAGGCACATATCAATCATAGAAAAACGCCTGTTGCCTTAATCACGTCTTTTACCCGTATAACATTTATTGTACTTTTATTAAAATCAAACCAGTATTCCCAACTGCCTGGTGCGGTTAAAAAAAGCAAGAAACGCCCCAATAGCATTTTTTTATTTAATTTAAGTATATAAAATACCAAACTAGTCTTGCAATGCTAAATTTAACTAGATACCATCGGTTTTACTTCTATTTACTCTTTTTGTTCTGTACTTTTTCGGCCGCTGCACAGGTTACAGATTCTATTTTTAGTAAATTATCCAGGCAGCTTAACCTTTCAGAAAATATAAACCATACAGATCTTTTCCTTCATTTCGATAAAAATGTTTACAATGCTAATGAAAATGTTTGGTTTGCTGCTTATCTTTTGCAGGCGGCAAATATACAGGAGCACCATACTCTTTATATCGTACTCCTTAATGAAATGGAGCAGCGTGTGGTATCATCTTATAAATTCACCCTTGATAATGGTTTGTCAAGCGCAAGTATTTCACTTCCAGATTCGCTTCAAAGTGGCAAATATTGCTTTGCCGCATATACGAATAAAAATCTGCAAGAACCTAAACCTTATATTTTCAGGCAACCGATAGAAATCTTAGGATTGCGAAAAGATCCCTTTAACATGAAAATCGACGGAATTGTCCAAGCCGATACTATTTTTTTTTCAGCTCAACTAGACAAAAAAGGAGCTGATACCAAAATAAGAAGTAAAGTATCGTTTACCATTATTGCCGACGGACAGCCCTACAAAAGTTTCGACATAAAAGCAGATAGTAACAGCCAAATAAAATTCCAGCTTCCCGCTGCAATGGCAATAAAGCAATTAGAAATTGCAGGCACAATAACAGATGGTAAAGAGCGAATGGCTTTCAGGCGTTCGTTAAACTGGTCTTCATCTGATGCTATAATAAAATTTTTTCCTGAAGGAGGTACGCTGCAATCCGGAGGGGCAGCACAGGTTGACGTGAGCGCCCAAAGTACTTCAGGGCAGGCCCTATCAAAAGGTTGCATACTCCTCGAAGACAACATTCAGA
>Ga0247806_10001077_pt1 | contig 13971 bp, 5 predicted proteins | sample UWRJL059202B1_FD_179935 | JGI IMG/M metagenome (GOLD analysis project Ga0247806, IMG submission 179935) | Plant litter microbial communities from Arlington Agricultural Research Station in Wisconsin, United States - UWRJ-L059-202B-1 | ecosystem: Environmental > Terrestrial > Plant litter >... | reverse complement strand
GTCAGTCCGAACATTCTCGGCTTTTCCCTGGAGGGCGATGTCGGTGTGCAGGTAGACAATATTGCGATGCGCGGTTGCAGCGGCACGTTCTTTGGGAAGATCGACCAGCAATTGGCTTCTAAAATGTACCAGGACCTGAACACAGAACTCATCATCATGCAGTTTGGCGGGAATTCCGTGCCTTTCTTCAAGGACAGCAGCTCGGTGGCTTATTACGCGAAACAATTCAAAGGACAATTGCAAACCATTCGCAAGTTGCGGCCTTCGGCGATGATCCTTGTGATCGGACCGAGCGACATGTCGCATTTCGAATCCGGCATGTATGTCAGCTATCCGTATTTGCCGGCCTGTGTCCGCGCGATGCGCAAAGCTTCCCTGGAAGTCGGCGCGGGTTACTGGGACTTGTTCGGCGCAATGGGCGGATTGAATTCTATGCCTTCGTGGGTTGAAAGAGGTCTGGCCGGGAATGACTACATTCATTTCAGCAACAAGGGGGCAAGTATCGCTTCACAGCTTTTTTACGATGCTTTCGCCGCTGAATATGCCAAATGGAAAACACAATGAAAAAAATAATTATGCATATTATCGGGTCTCTGTTGCTATTTGCCTGCCTTATTTCCTGCACTTCGCACGGTCAGGATACTATCCGCAAAAGCAATTCGCTGAATACTTACCAGAACCGCGTATTTTTCGGCGTTGTCGATTCTACGCTGGCGGATAAGTACCCGTTCATTCATTTCGAGCGGAATCACTACCAGTTTTACACCGAAAACAGCAATAACTTCGAAAAACTGTTCTTCGACTTCCAGCAGATGATCCGCAACAAGGACCGAAAGCTGAACTTTTACCACATCGGCGGTTCGCATTTACAGGCCGATATCTATACCCATGAAATGCGGACCTATCTGCAAACCAAGTGGGAAGGTTTGCCTGGTGAACGAGGGTTGATTTTTCCCTTTGACCTCGCGGGAACAAACAATCCGTGGAATTACGATTTCTCTTCTCCGAACCAGTGGAAAAATTACCGCAGCACGGTCAACCGCCCGGATTCAGTCGATTACGGACTCCTGGGAATGGTCATCGAATGCCCGGATTCACTCATCAATATCCGCTTCAAATACGACAAGACGAAAGTAAAGCCTGGCTTCGACCGTTTGCGCATTTACCACAACAAGGGAGAATTCCCGTATACACTTAACTTCGGCAAGGACGAGGCGACTGTATTGCGCCGGCAGACCAACCCGGAGATCGGTTACACGGACGTTTATTTCACTGACAAGCTGACAAGTTTCGACGCGACTTTCGCGCGCGATACGGCAATGAATTACAACCTGCGGATCCTCGGGTTCCAGTTGTCGAACAAAGAGCCGGGTATTTCCTACACGACCATCGGCGTGAACGGTGCAGGTTTGTATACTTATCTGGGCAACAAATACTTTGAAGAGCAATTGCGTGAGTTTCCGCCTGATTTCTTTGCTTTTTCCGTCGGAACAAACGATGCAAATACGACGTATGCGAATTTCAAGCCGGAAGTTTTTCGGGCAAACCTCGATTCTGTATTGCAGATCGTGACGCGTGCCAACCCAAACTGTGCCATTTTGCTGACGGTGCCGAACGACGCTTATTTCAAGAAAAAATACCTGAACAAAAATGTGGCGCGTGAGCGCGAGATGATTATCCAGCTGGCCAAGAAATACGAAGCTGCTGTGTGGGACATGTACGGCATTATGGGCGAGCTCGGTGCATCCAAAACCTGGAGCAGGAACGGCTTAATGCGTCCCGACCTTGTACATTTCACGGCATCCGGCTATAAGCTGAAGGGGGAGATGTTTTATGAAGCCTTCCTGAAATGGCTCGAGCAAATGGAATTGAGAGAACAACAAGCAGCGAAAGCAGGAGCAGATGGAAAGGATTAGTCAGATATTTTCTTTCGATGCCGCCAAGCCGCTGATATTTACGCAGTTGGATTTCTGGTTGTTCTTCCTGGTAGTGATGGTTTTGTTGTCCTTCCTGTACAAACACCTGCTGATGCGCAGCATTTTCATGACAGCCATCAGCTTGTTCTTTTACTTTAAGACTTCCGGGATGTTTGTACTGCTGCTGGGCGGTTCGGTCATTTTTAATTATGCATTTGGCGCCTGGGTAGGCAAAGCCCGGACAGACCGCGGTAAAAAGTCGGTGATCGCCCTTTCGGTGACACTCAATCTTTTGATCCTTGGTTTCTTTAAATACGCCTATTTCTTTACCGATTCCTTCAATGCGCTGTTCCATACGAAGTTCACTACGCTGAACTATTTTGCGTATTGGGGCAACAGCTTTTTCGGCGAAGGACACTTCGTGGAAAAGATCATCCTGCCGATCGGAATCTCGTTCTTTACCTTTCAGAGCATCAGCTATGTCGTAGATATTTACCGCCAGGAGATCAAGCCGGTGCGCAATTTCTTCGATTATTCGTTTTTCGTGACCTTCTTCCCGCAATTGCTGATGGGACCAATCGTCAAGGCGCGCGAGTTCATTCCGCAGATCTATCAGCCTTATGCACTCGATAAAGACGATTTCAGCGCAGCGATCGTGCAGATCGTGAAGGGACTGATCAAAAAACTGATCCTCGCGGATTATATTTCCGTTCATTTTGTAGACAAAGTGCTCGATGCGCCGGAAGCTTATCCCGGTTTTGTCGGCATCATTGCGATGTGGGGCTATTCCCTGCAAATCTATGGCGATTTTTCCGGTTACACAGATATTGCGATTGGTTTGTCGCGCCTGATGGGCTTCCGCCTGCGGGAGAACTTCAATTCGCCGTATAAAGCCGTCAGCGTTGCTGATTTCTGGCGCAGGTGGCACAAATCGCTTGGTACGTGGCTGCGCGATTACCTCTACATTCCGCTGGGCGGGAACAAAACCGGCGGCGTGGGAACGTATGTGAGCATCTCAATCATTTTCGTTTTCCTGTTTTTCATTACGCAGTGGTATGCGCTGATTTTTGTTTACACGGGATTGCTGGCTGTTTTCCTGATCATCCGCCTGATTTTTCCGGGGTTCAACAAATACATCAACCGCGACCTGAACATGCTGATCACGATGATCGTGGGCGGTTTGTGGCATGGCGCAAGTGAAAATTTCGTGATCTGGAGCTCCTTGAATGGGGGTGCGTTGATTTTTTACAATTACTGGAAGAAGATCAGCCCGTACGAAAAATCTGATTTCTGGGCGATCCATGCCTGGAAGATTTTCCTGACTTTCAATTTCATAACATTCACACGCATCTGGTTCCGGCTCGATGCACCGGGCGAACCGATGGCTTTCCTCGACCACATTGTCAATGATTTCGGATTTACAGGCGAAGCATTCGGCAAACTGATGTATACGTTTATGGCTGTGATGATTATCATCCTGGTCGGTTTTATCATTCACTGGCTGCCGGATTCCTGGAAAGCTACGTATGCAAATGCATTCCGCGTCTGGCCGATGCCGCTGCAAATGGCTGCTGTCGCAGTCATTGTCTTCCTGGTTTATCAGGCTGTATCAGGCGTTAGCCCGCCGTTTGTATACTGGAAATTTTAGGCCTCAGTTGAATCCGCTGTTTTAATTGTCAGACTGGCTTTCTGTGTTTAATAGATTGATGTGTTACTGTATTCGGAGGTCTTGGTACCGCGAATCGATTCTTAACAGCAGCGGGAATCCCAGTTCTTACGCCGGGGTGAGAAGCAAAGCTTAGAAGGAACACGTTAGCGCGGTGACCCATAGTTTTCGGCATTAAGCTAAATAGCAAAGCTTCGAAGGAACACGTTAGCGCGGTGACCCATAGTTTTCGGCATTAAACTAAATAGCAAAGCTTCGAAGAAACACGTTAGCGCGGTGACCCATAGTTTTCGGCATTAAGCTAAATAGCAAAGCTTCGAAGGAACACGTTAGCGCGGTGACCCATAGTCTCAGCATTAAGCTGAACAGCGCATAAGGGGGATCTGGTATAGATCGCCGACATTTCCGGGTTCTGGAAGCATAAGCAACAGCGAAGCGAACCTTAAGTTGCATAGCCCCTAAGGCCTTTTTGGCAGCACTTTTTTAGACCAGCACCCTGAAGCCACGGCGTGACCCCGCAGGAGCAGCGCAGCTAAAAGGTGTGAAAAAATTCTTTTTTACTCCCGATTCACTTGACAGAAAAGTAAGCCCAGGTTCTGGAGATTATCTATAAAGCCCATCATCCCTGGGATACATCACCTAAAAATAGTTTTCTCCGGACAACGGGTATCTGATATGCAGATAGCTGAATAATCAGATGTGTACATCCTTCCAGCATCCAGTAAAGAAAAGGGGACGCTTTTGGCGTCCCCTTTTCAGGTGAAAAATTCACAGTATTATTTGACGATCACCCTGAATGTTTTCTCTGCATTTGCATTGAAAACACGAACCAGGTACATGCCAGCCTGCGCTGCACGCAGATCAACTTCTGCCGTAGATCCGTCAGTAGTGTGTTTTTGCGTAGCGATCACACGACCATTCATGTCTGTTACTTCGTACGTGTAAACTTCATTGGAGGCTTCGTGTGCGATGTAAACCAAACCATCTGTTGGGTTCGGGTACAGGTTGAAGCCAGCGATTTCAGCTTCTTCCAATCCGAGGTAATCACAGTTCAATACAGTTACTACAACAAGCGCTGTGTCACTTGGACAAACATGGTTGGTAGCAATGTAATCGTAGTTGTAAGATCCCTGGAAGTTCGCTCCTGTCACTTGTCCGCTTGGCATTGGTGCATTCGCAGGATCCTGCCATACGCCACCCAGGTCGATAGATCCTGTTAAAGCTGCGAGCAGGTTGAAAGGCTCGTTTTTACATACCGTCAATGCGCCGTTGTCTCCTGCGCTTGAATGACCGTATACCCGGATCTTTGCAACCACTGTATCAAAGGCACAACCTTCACTTACACGGTATTCAAAGTTGAATGTTGTACTTGCCAAACCGTCAGAAGGGAAAAGGGATCCACCAATCAGGTCGATGTTCGTGGATTCAGCTGACCATGATCCTGGCTCATAACCAGCAATTTGATCATTCAGATCGATTGTGTCTCCGATACATACATTTGTCAACCCATTCCAGGTTCCTGCATAAGGATCTACTTCAGAAAGCTTCAGTTTGTAATCGCCTTGCTGCCAGTCGTATCCATCTGCGTACATCATGTAGTAGGTAGCGCCTGGTGTAAGTCCACAGGCTACGAAGTTGGAGCCTGGATAATTTTCATTCCCACTGGCGAATATAAATGTTCCGAAGTCATTGCAGCTCGTTGCTGAATAGATAGCAATTTTATTGTATGCAAAGGTTAAAGAGGTATTGATTCTCATATTTCCTGAAGCCGGAGCCACAAAGGTGAACCACGTACTTCCATGCAAATCTGCAGAAGACCAACCTGTACTTTCATTGTATCCTGTCAATGGAGGAGTAATGGCATTTTCGCCTGGAGATAAAGATGCTCCTTCGTTGGTCAGCGAATAAATTCTTCCGTCAGCAATGAGTGCCTCAGCAGCGCAAGGCTCGTTATTGAACAATGGCATGGCGATGGTGAACGGCCCTCTGAACAGGGAGGTGTCGTCAGTACATACCGCCTGAACGTATACATCGTAGTAAGCACCTGACATCAATACGGTGTTGTGAATCGTATCTGTGAGGTTGTTGTCTGCGGTTTCAGTGTAGCTGTTGCTTCCATACAGGTTGAATCCCTGAGGACCGTACTGGATGTTGAATGCTGTTGCAGCTGGTCCTGATCCTGCTGACCAGCTCCAGGTTGGGTAAAGCGAATCCTGATCCGCAGTTGCAGAAATGTTTGTTGGGTTGGAGCACAATGGCAAAGTCTGAACAGAGGCGAACAATGGGTTACTTCTTGATTCTGCATCACACTGTGCGTAGATGTAAAAATCATACGTAGTCAGTTGTGTGAGATCTGTAACAGTCATCGAAGTTGTTGATGTTGTGTTAGGCGTAGCTGTGTTAGGATCAAATCCATGCTCACCCCAGATCACGACCCAATCAGTTTCTTCGGTTAATCCTGCTTCCCAGGTGAAACCGATTTCATCCGCAGTGATGTTTGCTATAGGCGCATCGAAGTCTGTTGGTCGTGGACAATCTGTGTAGTAGAAATGGGCACAAGTGTTGTCGGTGAGGTATTGGTTATCGTACATGGAGACTTCAATCGTTGTTTCTTCCATACTAACACCGATTTGTGAATCTCCACCATTGTTCCAGTTTGGATTTTCCATGTCGACATCCGCGTAGATAAAGTAGAATTCCTGTGTTGCTTCATCGATAACGATTTCAAAAGTAACACCGCCTGAAGTGAATGCAGGGCTGTTATATCTGGCAAGGTCTTTCCACTGGATAATAAATTTGCGTGCGCCAGGTGTTCCGATTGTGTGCGTGAATACGCCGCCTCCCGGAAGTGCAGTGTTCAAATCGATGCCGTAAGGGAACAAACCGTCATAGCCGTCATAAATCGATCCCCCGTAAACGTCTGCTGTCAATGAGTTGAGGATAACTCCACCATTGTTTCCAACGGACATTTCAGTAACAATATTGCCGTTGTAATAGAATGGGAATGGCAATGTTACACCTGCTTCCGTGTCATCAGAAAGGTTGAGATTCGTTCCTGTAGCTGAAATGTCGACAAATTCCTGTCCACATAGGTTGTTGAATTCAAAGTATTGACCGAGGTTGAACGTGTTAAAAGAGATTGGCTCTGAGTATGCTGAAGTATCGCCATCCCCGCAAATCGCTCTCACATAAATGTCATAGAGAGAATTGCTGGTCAATCCGTTGATATCTGCTGTCGTTACGTTGTCAATGGTGACTCTGTTCCCTGTTCCCGGTTCAAAGCCCTGTATGCCGTATTCAACGCTCCACTGAGCTTCAGTATCATTGCTGACCCATTCGATAGAGGCTTCTGTGTTAGAAGCATCGATCAGGCTCAGGTTATTTGGTTCTAAGCAGTCCTGCGAATACGCGAGGTTTAAGCTGCTGATCCCTGCGAGGAGAAATAGTATTTTTTTGTGCATAGTAATGTAATTTGTGTTTTTTTAGTTTGATTTTTCAGCAGGTGTACTGCGTCTGTTTTTGCATGTATACATGCTGCCTGGAGAGGCCAGGGGGAAATCCCCTTAGTGATGGTAGCGAATAGAGCATTAAAAGTGTTATTTGAGTGAAGTCCAAATATACACATAGGTCTATGTATGAAATATCAAAAAAACACAAAGAATTAGAAGGTGTTCAAAAGAGGCTTTTTTAGGATTCAAAGGATATTTATGCGTATAAATACGTTGTATCCCAATATAGATGTGGAAATTAAGAAATGTGCGTTAAGAAATTGTAAAGTTAGGATTTGAAAGTTGACTTAATAAATATAACGTACATTTCAATAAATGTTAAGCATAGTTTACATGTTGAAAGATCATTTGTTAATAATATAACTTTAAATGAAGTTATGTTTATTTTATTCACAAACCGTTACGGGTCGTCTTGTAATTTGTGCGCGTAAAAAATTTAAAATGACAGCCCCTCATAAAAAAGGGGCGCCTGATAGCGCCCCTTTCGGATAGAATTATTGTACAAAACTATTTAACAATTACTCTGAAAGTTTGTTGAACGTCTGCATTGAAAATGCGGATCAGGTACATGCCTGTCTCGACATTGCGCAGGTCAACTTCTGTGTTTTCTGTTCCCTGGATGGTGTTGTTGCTTACTGCAACGATACGGCCATTCATGTCAGTTACTTCGAAAGAGTATACTTCTGATCCTGTGTGGCTGATGTATACCAATCCGTCAGTTGGATTTGGGAAGAGGTTGAGACCGGAGATTTCAGTTTCTTCGAGTCCCATGTAATCACAGTTCTGGATAGTTACTACAACCAAAGATGTATCGTTTGGACAAACACCATTGCTTGCGATGTAATCGTAGTTGTAAGATCCCTGGAAGTTGGCGCCGGTTACTTGTCCGCTTGCCATTGGTGCATTTGCAGGGTCTAACCATGTTCCGCCGAGGTCAACAGATCCTTGCAGGCCTGAAAGCAGGTTGAAAGGCTGGTTCTTACAAGCCATGATCGTTCCGTCTTCTCCGGCATTGGATGGACCGAATACTCTGATCTTGGCAACGATGGAGTCGTATGCACAACCTTCAGTCACGCGGTATTGGAAATTGAATACCGTACTTGCCAATCCGCCGGATGGGAACAATGATTCGCCAATCAGATCGATGTTGGTGGTAGGTGTTGACCACTGACCGTGTTCTGTGTCGAAGCCTGTGATTTCGTCGTACAGGTCAACCGTGTCACCGCCGCAAACATTCAGGATGTTTCCATCCCAGTCTCCTGCTTCCGGACTGATCTCTGTCAGTTTCAGGCTGTATGTTCCTGTACTCCAGCTGTATTCTGATGCATACATCAGGTAGTAAGTAGCGCCTGGCGTCAATCCGCAGGTTACATAGTTTGCAGGTGTATATCCGTAAGAAATGAAGTCTTCGTTGTCGTCATTCGCTGATCCCAGGGTAAATGTCCCGAAATCTGCGCAATCTGCAACAGAATAAACTGCAAGCTTGTTGTAAACGTAGTTAACGCCGCTCGCGTTGATTCTTACTTTTCCGGAGGCTGGTGCAACGAAAGTAAACCAGGTGGTTGCGCTGAATCCTGCGTTACCCCAACCCATGTTGTCATTGTAGTTCGTTACCTGTGGTGCAATGGCTGACTCTCCTGTGGATGTCGTTGCACCATTGTTTGTGAGCATGTAAACTGTTCCGTCTGTTAGCAATGCTTCTGAGCGGCAAACAATGTCATTGAAGACCGGCATAGTGATAGAGAAAGGTCCTGTGTATAGGGAAGTGTCTTCTCCGCAGACTGCCTGAACATACACATGGTAGAAAGCACCAGAGATCAATGCAGGGTTGTAGATCGTGTCGTTCAGGTTGTTGTCTACTGCTTCTACGAAGCCGTCGCTGTACAGGTCGAATCCTTGCAGTCCGTAGCGAACATTAAATCCTGTCGAAGAAGGTCCTGATCCTGCTGACCAGTTCCATGCCGGGTAAAGGGTGTCCTGATCTGCAGTTGCTGTGACAGCTGTAGGGTTAGAGCAAAGTGGTGCGGTTTGAACAGATCCGAACAATGCGTAGCTCGTCAGGTCTGTTGCACATTCTGCGTAGATGTAGAACTCGTAAGTTGTCAATTGTGTCAATCCTGTAATTGCAAGTGTTCCGTCTGTTGAAGTTTCTGTGAATCCTTCTGTTTCCGGATTAAATCCTTGCTCCCCCCAGATGATTGTCCAGTTTGTTTCCTGTGCAGGACCTTCTGACCAGGTGATTCCCAATTCGTCAGGGTAAATGTTTGGTGCAGAGAAATTGGTTGGTTTTGGACAGTCTGTGTAGTAAAAGTGTGCACAGGTATTGTTCTGCATGTAGTTGGTGTTGTCGTAGGAAACATTGATGTCCTGGTTTGGTCCTGCAACACCAATTGTTGCTTGCGCGCCGTAACTGTAATCTGTAGATGCAGAAATCACATCCGCGTAAACAAAATAGATTTCCTGGGTTGCCTCATCGATGATGATCTCGAAGCTCAACTGGTTTCCGGTTGCGTTCAGTCGGTCTTTGTTCCACTGGATCACAACTTGTCTGTTTGGTGCTGTACCTACAGTCTCGCTCCATACACCTTCACCTGATCCGCCGATGTCATCCCAGAAAGGGTACAATCCTGTAGGTGTATTATTGTTGATCGCTGTATTGATGTGTGTTACCTGTGCATTCAATACACCCAATGCAACTCCTCCGTTGTTTCCAATGGTCATGTTGTTAACGACTGTGCCCTGGTAGAATACCGGGAAAGGGATCATGAAGTTGGCTTCGTCGTCGTCATTCATTGTGTACAGTGTTCCTGTCTGACTGATGTCGATGAAGTCAGGTCCGCATACGTTGTCTGCTTCCATGTACTCACCGAGGTTGTAGGTGTTGAAAGAGACTGGTGAAGAGTAGAAAGAAGTGTCGTCAGGTCCGCAGATTGCTCTGACGTAATACTGGTAGAACGAATTGGATGTAAGTAGTGACAGTGTAGTTGCCGGCGTTGTATTGACAATAACGTCTGTTCCTGTGCCTGGTGTAAATCCTTCTGTGCCGTATTCAACGATCCATTGGGTTTCTGTTCCCGTGATTGTCCACGCAATATCTGCAGTTGTGTTCGTTGCATTAATCACTTGTGGGTTGTTTGGCTGGTTACATCCGTTCGAGTATACCAGGTGGACGTCAAGATTCATTTCGATCTCATCCCCCCAGTTGTCGTTCGGGTTGTCATAAGAGATAATGGATACGGATGTCAATGGAAGATAAGGGGTGAGGTCGAATCCAGTCTGGTTACACTGTTCTGTCGCAACCGGGTTTCCATTGACTTCAATCGTATAGTAATAGTAGTTTGTACAGTTGCCGCCGATACTTGCGTCCAGCGTTGCTGAAAGAATCTCGCCTGTTGCGCAGGAGAAGTCGGTAACGGCTGCTTCTATGTTGTCTTCGTCATAGCCGTCAGCAGAGGCTGATACGGTGCAGTTTTGGGAATATGAAAAGTTGAAGCAACTTAATCCCAGTAAAAGAACTAGTAATTTTTTTTGCATAGTAATGATTGTTATGTGTAGTTTGATTTTCATGGGCGTGTCTAAGGAGATCAAAGCCCAAATGTGTGATTTTCTTTTCAGCCCGATTCAGGCTGATGGAGATGGGGTCATGTCTGTGTAGGCCCCGTTTGTAGTTTTTGATTGATCATGTGCATGTAATGAGGTTTTTGAGTGAAATTCAAATATAAACATATGTAGGCGTAAAATCAATAGGAAATGCAAGGGAAATAACTGTATATCAGTCTGTTTTAAGGTAGGAATCAAAGGCTTTGGGAGGCTTTTGATTTCTGTATCCCGCATAGATAAAGGGTTTGTGAATTTTAAGTTAACTAAATATTAATTTAGCTTTACTGGATACATTGTAGTAAATATAACGCACATTTAAATAAATGTTAAGTACAGATAAGGAAAAAACAACTGATTTGTGGTAAAATTTGATTATGAGCGGAGTTTCTGTTGGGATTTACCCTGCCGGGAAGGGCTACCGCTCAGCGGGATAAAGCAAATTTAACGTAAAACTACGCAAACTGAAAAAGGACGCCCGAAAGCGCCCTTTTTTAAATCTGTAAATCAAGATAATTATTGAACAATCACGCGGAAAGTTTTTTCTCCATCTACATTGAAAATACGGATCAGGTACATGCCTGACTCTGCCTGACGAAGGTCGACTTCTGTCGTTGCAGATCCCGTGATTTTCTGGTTGCTCGTGGATACTCGTCTTCCGTTCATATCGGTTACTTCAAAGTTGAACACTTCTGAAGATCCCTCGTGTTTAATGTAAACCATTCCATCTGTCGGGTTTGGATAGAGGTTGAAGCCCGCAAGCTCCTGTTCCTCGATATCCAGGTAATCACAGTTGGCAAGTACATTGACAATCACCAGTGAAGTGTCATCCGGACAAACACCGTTGCCTGCAACATAGTCGTAGTTAAAAGAACCGCCGATATTCGCCGCACTCACATAGCCGTTCGGCATAGCGATGTCTCCCGGATTGTACCATGTACCACTGAGGTCGATGATTCCTGTCAGCCCGGAAAGCAGGTTGATCGGTTGATTTCTGCAAACCGTGATCGTTCCGTCATTCCCGGCATGGGAAGGTCCGAAGATTTCCACCTGCGATACAATGGAGTCATAAGCACATCCATCTGTCACGCGGTATTCGAAATTAAATACCTGGAACGCAAGTCCGATGGATGCAAAACTGGATCCGGTCAGGCGACCTGTGTTAATCGCGTCGATCCACACACCGCCGGCATCATTGCCTGCAATGCCGTCGAAAAGATCCACGGTGTCGCCGGCACACATCGTGAGCATTGGCATTGTGGAACCTGCTTCAAGATCGATCTCGGTAATTTTCACGGAATAAATTCCCGGGGTTGTCGTACTGAATGCATCGTGCATCAGGTAGTAAGAGTGGCCCGGTGTCAATCCGCAGATCGTGAAGTTCGGTGCGAGGCTTCCGCCATCGATGTCGTTGTCGTTCGCAGCAATCAGCGTGAAAGTGGTATAGTCACCGCAGTTCGTCGCATCGTAAACGGCAATCTGTCCGTTGAATCCCCTGTCGACGCCTGAAATCCGGACTTTTCCGGTAGACGGAGCGTCAAATGTAAACCAGGTCGTATACGTCAGGGAGCTGTTGCCCCAGCCATCTGTAGTCTGAAGTCCTGTGTTCGGCGGAGCGACCAGCATTTCTCCCGGAGTAACGGTAGCGCCTGTATTCGAGAATACATATACGGTTCCGTCAACCAGCAATTCTTCTGAACCGCAAACGCTGTCGTTGGAAATCGGCATGATGAAGGTGAAAGGACCCGCGTAGTTGGACGTGTCATCCGCGCATACCGCCTGTACATAAACCTGGTACACACCGCCGGCCATCAACGCTGAATTGACGATCGTGTCGGTAAAGTTTCCGTCAGCAGTATCTTTGAAAGCCTGTGCCGAATGAATGTCGAAACCAGTCGCGCCATATTGCAGATTAAAGCCTGTTGCAGGATACAATGCATCCGTAGCTGTAAAAGTCCAGGAAGTATAGAGCGAATCCACGTCAGTGGAAGTCAATACAGCCGTTGGATTATTACACCATGGCAGGGTTTGGTAAGTAAGGAGTAAGCCCGGACTTGTCAGGTCGTCGAGCTGACATTCTGAATAGATGTAGAAATCATAGTTCGTCAATTGGGTCAATCCGGTAATGTTTGCATCCGAAGTTGAAAGGCTGTCGAGAATGCCGATCATGCCAACGCCGGTTACAGGGTTAAAACCTGCAGTTCCGTAAATGAGTGTCCACATCGTTTCGCCATATAAACCGGTACTCCAGTCCAGCAGGATTTCTTCCTGGTAGAGCAGCGCAGTTGGGGAAACCGGATTTGGGCACAAAGCATTGTAGAAGTGAACGCATGAATTATTTTGCAGATAAGTCGCGCTGTTCAGCGAAATCTGTACGTCTGTATTGGGTCCTGCCACACCGATCGTTGCGGAAGCGCCGTAATCGATCGTCGCATTGCCGGCAAGCACATCGTCATACAGGAAGTAGATATCATAATTCGATTCGTTCATGATCAGCTGGAAAGAAAACGGGTTGCCCGAAGTGCTCAGGTGCTCCTTGTTCCATTGAATAATGAATTGTCTGTTTGGGGCAGTACCGATTGTCTCGTAGAAAACACCTGCGCCATTGCCGCCCATGTCGTCCCAGAAAGGATAAAGTCCGGTAGGTGCAGTCGCCATAGGGCCGTTTCCGAAAGCAACCTGTGCTGTCTGCGTACCCAATGCAATCGCTCCGTTGTTACCAATGGTGATGTCTGTGTAGCTCGTTCCCTGGAAAATAAAAGGGAATGGTAGCGCAACGCCTACTTCAGCATCGTCGGTAAGCACATTCAGGGTGCCTGTTCCGGAAATATCCGTAAATCCAGGTCCGCACTGATTGTCAGATGCGAGAAAGCCCGGGTCTGTGTTCAAAGTCAATGGTCCTCCAAATACGGAATTGAGACCGCAGATTGCACGGACGTAAACAGAATAAGTTGTATTCGCTTCAAGTCCTGTCAGGGTGAGAAGGGTATTGATCGATGTGTCGCGACCAATGAATGTTCCTGTGCCCGGCGTGAAGCCTGGTGCGCCATATTCAATTTCCCAGGAAGTTTCGTTGCCGACAGCCGTCCATGCGATATCAGCGGTGAAATAATTCGCTGCGTCTACCAGGAGGTTGATCGGTGCGCCTGGTTCAGTGAGAACAATAGGAATCACGGGACTTGTATTCATCGTCGCGTCCTGGATCACAATGCTGTAGGAGCCTGCGGTCAGGTTGCTTGGGATGGTGCCGAACGGACCTCCGTTTACTGAGTACTGGAAAGGT
>Ga0247806_10001076_pt1 | contig 13985 bp, 11 predicted proteins | sample UWRJL059202B1_FD_179935 | JGI IMG/M metagenome (GOLD analysis project Ga0247806, IMG submission 179935) | Plant litter microbial communities from Arlington Agricultural Research Station in Wisconsin, United States - UWRJ-L059-202B-1 | ecosystem: Environmental > Terrestrial > Plant litter >... | reverse complement strand
CTGGAAAACCTTCACCGCCGTTGGCCTGGGAACCGTGCTCGGCGCCCAGGCGTCGATGGTCCTGGGGGTGTTCGCCGCGGCGTTGGCGGGGGCCGGCTTTCGTGGGCACGAGGTGGCGACCATCGTTGGCCTGGGCAGCACCGGAGTGATCGCCTCGTTGCTGTATTTGAGCGTGGTGCTTGGCAAGGTCACCGTCTCGACCCTCAACGCCTACGGCAGCTTCATGTGCGTGGCCACCATCATCAGTGGTTTTCGCAGCAGCCTGCAGCTGACGGCCCGGCACCGCATGGTATTCGTGCTGCTGATTGTCGCGGCGTCGACCACGCTGGCGCTGCTGGGGCAGTACTCGTTCCTCAACTCGTTCAAGTACTTCATCCTGTTCCTGCTGACCTTCTTCACCCCCTGGAGCGCGATCAACCTGGTGGATTACTACTTCATCAACAAGGAGCGCTACGACATCCCGGCCCTGTCCGATCCGGCGGGCCGCTACGGGCGCTGGAACGTGCTGGGCATCAGCGTCTACGTGATTGGCGTGTTGATCCAGTTGCCGTTTGTCGACACCCATTTCTATTCCGGGCCGATGGTCGCGCAGTTGGGTGGGGTGGATATTTCCTGGATCGTCGGCCTGCTGGTGCCGGGCATCCTCTACTACCTGCTGGCCAGGTCGACGGCCCTGGCGGTGGTGCCGCAGCGGCCGGTTTAGGGGGGCATTTTTTGTCGAGGAGGCTAACCGTGGGTGATCTACACTGGATTGACTGCACCGAGCCGGTGCAACGGCTTCAGGGAGGTCATTATGAGTAGGTTGTCATCCATTAGCCTGTGCGCTGCTTTGTCGCTTGCCTGCACCCAGGGATGGGCGGAAACGGTGGTGCCGACAAAAGGTCAGAGCGCGCAGCAAACCCAGCTCGATATCAGTGAATGCCATAACGTGGCGGCCAGCCAGAGCGCAAGCACCAACACGGCTTCCGGGGGACGTTTGCGCGGTGCCGCCGTGGGTGCCGCGGCCGGTGCAACGGGGGCCGCGGTGCGCGGCAACCAGCATGACGAGGTGTACGACCGGGTCGACGACGATGTGAAGCAGGACTATCGTCAAGATCGCGCCAAGCAGACCGCAGCGGCTGGCGTGGTAGTGGGGGGCTCGCGGCAACGGCAGGAGCGCCGGGAGCAGGAAAAGACCAGCGCCTCGACCAGTTCCACCGCCTATACCAGCTGCCTGCAGGGCAAGGGTTATCAGGTCACGCCCTGAGGTTGTTTGCGCGGATTAATTCAAGTGAGGGACGCGGTCCATGAAGACCCCCGAGGATGTCGCTCAACCCCCTGCCGTCGGCTGGCGCTTCAAATTGGGCATCGGCATCATCTGCGTGATGCTCGGTTCCTGGGTCATGGTGCCGATCGCGGCGTCGCTCGGGCTCCCGGGCTCGAAAGTCGCGGCCCTGACCGGCGCGCTGTTCATCAGCAACAAAATCCTGCTGATCCTGGTCATCGCCGTCATGGGCAAGGCCGGGTTCCAGCGGGTCAAGCGCAGCCTGTTCGGCTACGTCTCCGGGCTGGCGCCGAGTGCCGACGTGGAAGTGGGGCCGGTGCGCCATGCCATCGGCATCGTGATGTTCTGCCTGCCGTTGATCTCCTCGGTCCTGGAACCTTACGTCGACAGTCTCTGGCCGGGTTTGCGGCCCAACGTGTGGCAGATCCAGCTGCTGGGCGATGCGATGCTGATCGGCAGCTTCTTTGTGCTGGGGGGCAGCTTCTGGGACAAGGTGCGGGCGCTGTTCGTGCGTAACGCCCGGGTGGTCACTGGCCAGGCGGGTTGAGTCCGGGCTCCGCCAGGGAGCCTCGGACTCGAACCGGGTTACGGCTTGGGCTGCCAGGCCGTGGAACCGGCGGCGGCCTTGAAACGTGCGTGGTTCTCGGCGGTGGCCGGTGGCTCGGAGTCGCCAAAAATCGCCTTCAGCCAGTGGCCGTCGGTGGGGTTGGGAAAAATGATGAACTTGCGGCCGAACTCTTGTTTGTCCTCGTTCATCAGGCTCATGCGTTGCTTGACGTCACCCACGTAGTACTTGCGCTTGAAGTCGTTGAGGTTGTCGCCCAGCATCACCACCACCTCGTAGTTCTTGGCGATTTCCTGCTGCCTCGGCTCTTTGTTGGAGCTGTCGCGATACACCGTCAGGTGCTGCTCATCGGCATAGGGCAGGTTGTTCTTGCGCAGGTTGGCCAGGGCGTACTCGAAGGTTTTTTCGCCTTGATCGCGACTGGTGACGTAGAACACCTCCACGCCTTTGGATTTTGCGTAGTTGAGGAAATCCACCGCGCCTGGCGTGGCGACCGGGCCATTGTCCGCCACCCATTTGTCCCAGGCAGCATCGTCGAAGAATTCTTTGTCGGCGTTGATCATGTAGCCCCAGTAGCTGTTGCTCCCCAGCACGGTGTCATCGACGTCGCTGATGATCGCCAGCGGCCGGTCGCCGTCCTTGTGCGCCTGCAGGGCCCGATCCAGTTGCATTCTCGCCACGTTGAAACCCTGGTAGTACAGCGCCTCGAATTCGGCGGCGGTCTGTTTCCAGGCAACGGCGGCGGTGAGCAGGTTCGAAGCAGGAGGGCTGGCCTGCTCGGCAGCAGTGGCGGTGCCGGACAGCAGCAGGCAGGACAGGAGCAGGGGAGTGGCGAAGGTTTTGGTTATGGTTGTCTTCAAGGTTCAGCCCTTATCGCGAGGATTGATCAGCGTAGGAAAAATACCGCCAGGCAGTTCTATCCCAAGCTGGATTATTGCTCAATCCAGGTGTCGCGTTTATGGCTCAATGGGGCGTAATTCCTGCGGTTTGCTGGCGATGGTGCTCAGTGTCTGACGGTGGTGTGGGGGCTGCCGTAGGCTGCGATCTTTTGATCCTGGGTCTGTGGGGATATCCCTTGTAGGAGCGAGCTTGCTCGCGATGGTCGCCAACGATGACGCACACTGCCTGATGCACCACGCCGTCCTTGCAACCATCGCTGGCAAGCCAGCTCCCACAGGTCTCTACCTTGCTTAACTTCCTGGGGTTTTGTTCAGCGCCGCTTCCGCTTCGGCGATCTGTGCCTGGCGTTTGCTGATCATGTCGCCGATCGGTGGGCCCTGGAAGCGCCGGGCTTCGAAGCCGAACCAGACGATTGCAGTCAGGACCAGAAAGCCGATGGTGATGTACAGCGCCCAATCGTTCGGGGGCTGGATGCCGATGATGAAGATCACCGCCATCGAGATGACTGACAGAATCGCAAACAGCGAGTACCAGCCGCGTCCCATGTTCCAGGGGCCCATGGTCGGCCACTTCGCCGTGCCGTAGGTGAACAGGCCGAGCACGATCGGGATGATGAAGGAGAAGAACAGGAAAATCACCGTGCAGGAGACCACGATGGTGTAGACCGGGGTGGCGCCGATCGAGATCACCGATGAGCCCCAGTCGAACAATACCGCCAGGGTCGCGCCGGTCCAGATCGCGGCGACCGGGCTACGGAAGGTCGGCGAGACCGAGGCCAGGGTTTTCGAAAAGGGCAGGCCGCCATCCCGAGAGAAGGCGAAGATCATGCGTGACACCGAGGTCACGGTCGCCAGCCCGCAGAGCACCTGGGAAATGAAAATCGCCACGTACAGTGCGAGTTTGACGTTGGGATTGACCTGGGTGTCCATGGCCCAGAAAAACACGTTCCAGCCCTGTTTGGCCGCTTCGTCCAGGCTCGGCAACAGCAACACGAACGAGCACAACATGACCCAACCGAACAGCAGCGACCAGACCACCGACATCACCATGCCCCGGGGCACCGACATGGCCGCGTTGCGGGTTTCCTCGGAGGTGTGCGCCGAGGCGTCATAACCGGTGATGGTGTAGATCGGCAGCAGCAGGCCGAGCATGAAGATCCAGGCATTCGACGCCTCGGGCCAGACATTGCCGCCAGCCGCGCCGGAATAGTTGCCGAAGGTCCATAGCCGGGCGAACTCATAGCTGGGCGCCGAGACCAGGCAAACGATCGTCAGTGCCAGGGCCGTGGCGAAGATCAAGTAGCCGGAAAAGTCGGTGAGCTTTGCCGTCAGGCCAATGCCCAAGTGGTTGCACAGGGCCTGGAGGCCGGTGAGGACCGCCAGGAAAATCACCCTGACCGTGGTGGTGTCTTCCATGCCCAGTGCCGGTCCGAAGGCGCCGAAAAAGAAGTAGTAGGTGCCGACGTTGATGGCGCCGAGCACGGTCACCAACCCCAGTAGATTGAACCAGGCGGTCAGCCAGCCGGTGAAGCGGTTACCCAGGATCGAGCCCCAGTGATACAACCCGCCAGCGGTGGGGTAGGCCGAGGAAATCTGCGCCATGGCCAGGGCAAATACCCCGGAGATCAGGCAGCCAAGCGGCCAGCCGATGCCAATTGCCGCACCGCCTGCCCCCGAGGTGCCCTGGGCCAGGGAGTTGATGCCGCCGGAGAGGATGCAGATGATCGAAAAGGAAATCGCAAAGTTGGAGAAAACCCCCATTCGTCGCGAGAGTTGCTGGGCGTAGCCCATGCTGTGCAGCACCTTGACGTCGTCGTCATGGGGGGTGCCGCTATCGGGCTGGCTGGCTGGTTTCATGTGGGTGCCCCTTCAGGTTTTGATACGCATCCACCCGCGCTGACAGCGCCGGATGGCTTGGCTTTCAACCCCTTGTCGTACTGCTCCTGTCATTGCTGGGTAAACCCTGTCCCGGCCCGTGGTCGGGCCATGGCCAGGTGACTGCTCTAGAGGCGACCGTGATAGGCCGCGGCAAATATCTGCGCCGCACCCTCGCGGGTCAGGGGCAGCGGATTGCCTCCTGCGCAGGGGTCGACCACGGCCATGTCGGCGATCAGTCCGGCCTGGCGATCGTCCACCCCCAGTTCAACCAGGGTATGGGGCACGTCGATGTCCTTGCGCAACTTGAGGACGAAGGCCAGGAAGCTGTCGAACCCGGGAGCGGGCAGGCCCAGGTAGGCCGCCAGGCGGGTGATGCGCTCCTCGATGGCCGGGCGGTTGAACGCCAGGACATAGGGCATGAAAGTGGCGTTGGTCATGCCGTGGTGGGTGTCGTACAGCGCCCCCACCGGATGCGACAGTGCGTGCATGCCGCCCAGGCCTTTCTGGAAGGCTGTGGCGCCCATGGCGGCGGCCGCGAGCATGTTGGCGCGGGCTTCGAGGTCGGCGGGGGTGCGCACGGCACGGACCAGGGCCCCGGCCACCAGGCGTATGCCTTCTACTGCAATGCCGTCGGCCATCGGGTGGAAACCGGGGGCGCAGTAGGCTTCCAGGCAGTGGGCAAACGCATCCATGCCGGTGCCAGCGGTGATCTTGGCCGGCATGCCAACACTCAGGGCCGGGTCGCTGATGACCACCCGCGGGAGCATTTTCGGGTGGAAAATGATGCGCTTGGTGTGGCTGCGTTCATCGATGATCACCGCGGCCCGGCCGACTTCGGAGCCGGTCCCGGCGGTAGTCGGCACGGCAATGATTGGGGCGATGCGGCTGTCGTCGGCGCGGGTCCAGTAGTCGCCGATGTCTTCGAAGTCCCAGACCGGCCGGCTCTGACCGCTCATGAAGGCGATGAGCTTGCCCATGTCCAGGCCACTGCCGCCGCCGAAGGCAATCACCCCGTCGTGCTGGCCGGTGCGCCAGGCCTGCAACCCACCCGCCAGGTTGGCTTTCACCGGGTTGGGCTTGAGGTCGCTGAACAGCGCCACGCCTAGGCCGGCGGCGCGCAGGGCGTCGACTGCCGCCACCGTGATCGGTGCCCGTGCCAGGCCGCTGTCGGTGATCAGCAACGGGCGCTGGATGCCCTGGCTGCGACAGACATCGGCCAGTTCGGCAATGCGCCCGACACCGAAGCGCACGCTGGTGGGGTAGTTCCAGTTTCCCGTCAGGCTCATGGTTCAGATCTCGTGGCGCAGATGAAAGGATTTGGCGCGGGTCAGGTGTTCATAGCCCAGGCTCGACAGGGTGACGCCGCGCCCGCTGTTTTTCACCCCGGTCCAGGCCAGGGCCGGGTCCAGGTAATCGCAGCGGTTCATGAACAGGGTGCCGGTGTCGATCGCGTTGCCCAACTGTTCGGCAGCGGCCAGGTCCTGGGTCCAGAGCGAGGCGCTGAGGCCAAACTCGCTGTCGTTGATCAGGGCGAGGGCTTCTTCGTCGCTGCGCACCGGCATGATGCCCACCACCGGGCCAAAACTTTCGTCGCGCATCAGCGCCATCCGATGGCTGACATCCACCAGGACCTGGGGCGCGAGGTAAGCACTGCCTGGCACGTCGGCGGGAAAATCTTCGGGCTTGATCAAGGCCCGGGCACCCTGGGCCAGGGCCTGGGCGATTTGTCCACGGACCAGGTCCGCGGCTTGGGGCGTAACCATCGGACCCAGCGTGGTGGCTGGGTCCAGCGGGTTGCCCAGCACGTACTGGCGGGTCAGCGCGACAAACCGTTCGACGAAGGCGGGGAAGAGGCTGGCGGCGACATAAATGCGCTCGACAGCGCAACAGCTTTGCCCGGAGTTGAAGAAGCTGCCATCCACCAGGTTCTCCACCGCGTGGTCGAGGTTGGCGTCTGCGCGAACGTAGGCCGGGTCCTTGCCGCCGAGCTCCAGGCCGACGCCGAGGAAACCGTCGACGGCCGCCCGTTGCATGTCCTTGCCGCCGCCCACGGAACCGGTGAAATTGACCCGCTGGACCTGGCCGCCAGCAATCATCTGCGCGGTATCCAGGTGGCTGAGCAGCAGATTGTGGAACAGCCCTTCGGGCAGGTTGGCGCGGCGAAAGGCCTCGGCGAAACGCTCGCCCACCAGCAGGGTTTGCGAGGCGTGCTTGAGGATCACGCTGTTGCCCGCCATCAGCGCCGGAATAATGCTATTCACGGCGGTCAGGTAGGGGTAGTTCCACGGCGCGACCACCAGCACCGTGCCCAGTGGCTCGCGACTGATCCAGCGGCGAAACCCGGCGCTCGGTTCCGGCTCGACCGCCGCCAATGCCTGCGGTGCCAGCGCGATCATGTGCCGGGCCCGTTCGGCAAAGCCGCGCAGCTCGCCCGCGCCAAAACGCACCGGACGGCCCATCTGCCAGGCCAGCTCCGGGACGATCTCGGCCTGCATCGCCAGCATCGCGTCCACGGCGGCGCTGCACAACGCCGCACGCTCAGCCAGCGGGCGGCGCTTCCACAGTGCCTGGGCGCTGGCGGCGCTCGCCAGGGCCTGCTCGATCTGCCCGGCATCGGCGCGCTGACGCTCGGCGTAGACCCGGCCGTCGACCGGGGAAATCAGTTGGATGGTCGAAGTCATGGCGGTCTCAATAGCGCTCGAAGCCGCGCTGCAATTCCCAGTCGGTAATGCGCCGGTCGTACTCTTTCTGCTCCCATTCGGCGGTGTGCACGTAATGGTCGATCACGTCGTCACCGAACGCTTCGCGCAACATGCCCGAGCCCTTGAGCGCGGCGCAGGCCTCGCGCAGGGTCTTGGAGACTTCCGGCAAATGACTGTCGACATAGGCATCGCCCTCGAAGGGCGCGGCCAGCTCGAGTTGCTCGTCGATCCCGGCCAGGCCTGCGGCGATCAGGGCGGCGAAGGCCAGGTAGGGATTGAGGTCGGCGCCGCCGATCCGGCATTCGATACGGATGGATTTGCTGCCCTCGGCGCACAGGCGAAAGCCGGCGGTACGGTTGTCCAGGCTCCAGACGGCACGCGTGGGCGCAAAGGTGCCGGCCTGGAAGCGCTTATAGGAGTTGATGTAGGGCGCAAGAAAACAGGTGATGTCGTTGGCGTACTTGAGCTGCCCGGCCACCCAGGCACGCATCAGTTTTGACATGCCGAACTCGGCCTTGGCTTCGAAGAACAGCGGCTTCTTGCCGTTTTTGTCCCACAGCGAATTGTGGATGTGGCTGCTGGAGCCGGCGGCGTCGTAGCGCCACTTGGCCATGAAGGTGATCGCCTTGCCTTGCAGTTGGGCGATCTCCTTGCAGGCGTGCTTGATGATGACGTGGTGGTCGGCCATGGTCAGGGCATCGGCGTAGCGGATGTTGATCTCTTCCTGCCCCGGGCCCCATTCACCCTTGGAGTTCTCCACGGGAATGCCCGAGGCCTGCAGGTGCTTGCGGATCGCCCGCAGTACCGGTTCCTCGCGGGTGGTCTGCAGGATGTTGTAGTCCTCGATGTAGTGCCCGGCGGTTTTTGGCTGGTGGTAGTTGCGCTGGTGGATGGCCTCGTAGCTCTCGTCGAACAGGTAGAACTCCAGTTCCGAGGCGAACATGCCGGTGTAGCCGCGTTGGCGCAGGCGTTCGACCTGTTTCTTGAGGATCGCCCGCGGGCTGTGGGGCAGGTCCTGGCGGTGGTGATGGTCGAGTACGTCGCACAGCACCAGGGCCGTGCATTCCAGCCACGGCACGCGGCGCAGGGTGCTCATGTCGGGCTTGAGCACAAAGTCGCCGTAGCCTTTGCTCCAGCTGGCGGCCGCGTACCCGGGCACCGGCTCCATGTCGATGTCGTCGGCCAACAGGTAATTGCAGCAGTGGGTTTCTTCGTGACCGCTGTCGATGAAAAACTCGACCTGGAAGCGCTTGCCCACCAGGCGCCCCTGCATGTCGACCATGCACACCAGCACGGTATCGATTTCGCCATTGGCAGCGGCGCGCTTGAGTGCTTCGAAGCTTAGGAGGGGCTCGGTCATCACGGCAAATCCTGCGGCAAGGAGGAGGGCAGTCTGATCAGTCGTTGCAGACGCTCTCCAGAAAACCCCAAAACCTGCAGCATGAGCATCGTGTGCAATGAGCTGCTCAAAGCTTAGCTCACTGTCGCCAAGCGCAAGTCTGGCCGAGCAAAAGCTGGAAAAAACTGCCCGGGAACGCCGCTCATGGCCATTACTTATGAGCAAGTAGCTGTTTTCAAACAAATTTGTTAAAAAAAAGCTTCCCAGGCTCGAACAAACTTGGTAAATTTCCGCGCATTCTTGCACTGGCCTTTACCGGGTCGTCAGTCGTGCAAGGGTTCAGCAAGTGAGTGCCCAGCACTCGTCGCTACATCTGCAGGGGCGTCGCCAAGCGGTAAGGCAGCAGGTTTTGATCCTGCCATGCGTTGGTTCGAATCCAGCCGCCCCTGCCATTTTCCAAAGCAATCTGTCTCGTAAAATCTGCTGCGCCGGCCTGGGTCGTGACGCGGGTTTTTCCATGCCTGGGATTTTTTTCCAGCGGATCACTCAGCGTGGGCGCGATGGGGCGGTAGACTGCGGGACTTTTTCCCCCTCAAGCAGGAGCACCCATGGCTAACCAAGACCTGACCTTCATCCCCGATCCGGACGCCGATTCGATCTCTTCCGACGTTGCCGGTTTCGCCGGCCTGCTGGTTTCCACCCAGATTCCTACTCGCGCCGACGGCAGCCTGGAGCTGGGTGATATCGAGTTGCAGAGCGAGTGCACCTTGCAGGCGCTGAAAGTCGCGCTGGAGAAGGCCGGCAGTTCCATGGACCGGGTGCTGCACCTGACCATCTACCTCACCGACATGGCCGACCGCGCCGCCTTCAACCAGGTGTACCAGCGCTTCTTCGCCAAGCCATGGCCAGTCCGCGCCGCCGTGGGCGTGGCCGCCCTGGCGGTTGAAGGGATGCGTGTGGAAGTCACCGCGATGGCCGCCAAGGCCTGAGTCGACGGGCTCGGACGGCGGCCTTGCCCAGGCAACGGCCGCCACCTGGCAGCACACGGGTGCCGCTCCGGCGATTCGCCGCTACAATGCGCACCTACCGTGACAAGTCGACTAAAAAAATATGTCCCTGCCTAAACATCATCTGGAATTACTCAGCCCCGCCCGCGATGTCGCCATTGCCCGCGAGGCCATTCTGCATGGCGCCGACGCCGTGTACATCGGTGGACCGAGCTTCGGTGCGCGGCATAACGCCTGCAACGAAGTGAGCGAAATCGCCGGCCTGGTGGAATTTGCCCGGCGCTACCATGCCCGGGTGTTCACCACCATCAACACCATCCTGCACGACAACGAGCTGGAGCCGGCGCGCAAGCTGATCCATCAGCTCTACGATGCCGGCGTCGACGCGCTGATCGTCCAGGACCTGGGGGTGATGGAGCTGGATATTCCGCCGATCGAGCTACACGCCAGCACCCAGACCGACATCCGCACCCTGGCCCGGGCCAAGTTCCTCGACCAGGCCGGCTTCTCCCAGCTGGTGCTGGCGCGCGAGCTGAACCTGCAGGAGATCCGCGCGATTGCCGACGAGACTGACGCGGCGATCGAGTTCTTCATCCATGGCGCCTTGTGCGTGGCCTTTTCCGGCCAGTGCAACATTTCCCATGCGCAGAACGGCCGCAGCGCCAACCGGGGCGACTGCTCCCAGGCCTGCCGCCTGCCGTATACCCTCAAGGACGACCAGGGTCGTGTGGTCGCCTTCGAGAAGCATTTGCTGTCGATGAAGGACAACAACCAGAGCGCCAACATCCGCGCCCTGGTGGAAGCCGGCGTGCGCTCGTTCAAGATCGAGGGGCGCTACAAGGACATGGGCTACGTGAAGAACATCACGGCCTACTACCGCCAGCGCCTGGATGATGTGCTCGAAGACCGTCCGGACCTGGCCCGCGCCTCCAGCGGCCGCACCGCGCACTTCTTCCTGCCGGACCCGGAAAAGACTTTCCACCGTGGCAGCACCGACTACTTCGTCAGTGACCGCAAGATCGACATTGGCGCCTTCGACACGCCGACCTTTACCGGCCTGCCGGTGGGCATCGTCGAAAAAGTCGGCAAGCGCGATTTGCAAGTGGTCACGCAAGAGCCGCTGTCCAACGGCGACGGCCTCAACGTGCTGATCAAGCGCGAAGTGGTGGGCTTTCGAGCCAACATCGCCGAGGCCAAGGGCGAGTTCGAGGAAGACGGCGAGAAGCGCTACCGCTATCGCGTCGAGCCCAACGAGATGCCGGCGGACTTGTACAAGGCCCGGCCAAATCACCCGCTCAATCGCAATCTCGACCACAACTGGCAGCAAGCCCTGCTCAAGACCTCCGCCGAACGCCGGGTGGGCGTTGACTGGCACGTGCAGCTGCGTGAAGAGCGCCTGGAGCTGACGGCCACCAGCGAGGAGGGCATCAGTGCCAGCGTCGCCCTCGCAGGCCCGTTCGGCGTCGCCAATAAACCCGAGCAGGCCCTGGAGCAACTGCGCGATCTGCTCGGTCAACTGGGCACCACCCAGTATCACGCCGCTGCGATCAAACTGGATGCGCCCCAGGCCTACTTCATCCCCAACTCCCAGCTCAAGGCGGCGCGCCGCGACGTCATCGAAGCGCTGACCGCAGCCCGGGTCGACGCCCATCCCAGGGGTGGACGCAAAGCCGAGACCAGTCCGCCGCCGGTGTACCCGGAGTCCCACCTGTCGTTCCTGGCCAACGTCTACAACCAGAAAGCCCGGGACTTCTATCATCGCCATGGGGTCAAGCTGATCGACGCGGCCTTCGAGGCCCACGAGGAGACCGGCGAGGTGCCGGTGATGATCACCAAGCACTGCCTGCGGTTCTCCTTCAACCTGTGCCCGAAACAGGCCAAGGGTGTCACCGGCGTGCGCACCAAGGTCGCGCCGATGCAACTGATCCACGGCGACGAAGTGCTGACCCTGAAGTTCGACTGCAAACCCTGCGAAATGCACGTGGTCGGCAAGATCAAGGGCCACATCCTCGACCTGCCCCAGCCGGGCAGTGGCGTGCAACAGCAGGTAGTCGGGCACATCAGCCCGGCGGACCTGCTCAAGACCATCGTCCGCGCCCCTCACTGAGTGCCAGGCGAACGCGATGCCAAGGCGTCGCGTTCGCCTGTCGGGCAAAGAAGGGGCAGGTTCACTTCGAGATACACCTCTCGGCGGCCTGCTGCTCCAAGTCAGCAGTTGACGGTGTAAGATGCCCAACAAATATCCACCATCGAGGTTGCCATGACCGGGATATCCCTGATCCTGCCGGAAGACCTATCAAACTCCCTCGCCGATCTGGCCAAGACCAACGGGCAAAGCGCGAGCTATCTCGCGATGGACGTTCTTCGCGATTACATCGCGCATGAGCGTGCGCTGACTGCACAGATCGAATTGGCGGTAAAAGAAGCCGACGAGGGCAAATTTGCCACTGAGGACCAGGTAGCAGCGATGCGTGCTCGTCGCTGGAGCCGTAGTGCGGGTTGAGTGGCTGGAAAGAGCCCTGAAGAACCTGGAAGACGAAGCTAGCTACATTGCCCTTGAAAATCCCAAGGCTGCCAACGACTTTTCCGATGCTGTCTTCGCCAGTGTAGAAAAACTGGCCCGGTTTCCAGCCATGGGCCGTGAAGGCCGGGTCAAAAACACACGTGAATGGGCGGTGCCCAACTGGTCCTATCTCATTCCCTATCGAATACGCGATGATCGCCTTCAAGTTCTTGGCGTATTCCACACACGACAGCGCCCACGTTCCGAGTGGTGATGTCGGCGAAAACTGATCCGTCTCGTCACTCCTTCGTCGCTACCGCGCTCAAGTAACCCCTGCCCATCCTAGAGTGTTATCTGTTGATTGCGTCCCCGCTATGCAGCACCCAGGATAAGAGCTGCTACGCTTGAACCATTAGCTTTGGCGCTTTCTAGCCTACCGCCGCACCTGTCTTCTGCGGGCTGATGGAACAGTCGAATTATCAGGTCCTGTGCCCAAGCGAATCAGACTTCGTTGAGCGTAGGAGGGCACATGCCCCCGCCAAAAAGCAGGCCTGCCGCCGGCAATCCAGAGCCGTCGGATGACACCGGTGACGAACGAGTCTTTCAGTCGCGCAAGGAGCGGCTGTACGCCGGTGCGTTATTGCGCGAGCGTCTGCCCCATGGCCAACACGCCCAGTGGAAGCCCGTGCGCAAGCAGCGTAACGCCATCGAGCTGCTCGAAGAATCCAACCGCTATCGACTGCCCAACCTGGTGCCAGTGCGCTACGGCCGCATGCTGCGCAGCCCTTTCACCTTCTTGCGCGGCTCTGCCGGATTGATGGCCCATGACCTGGCGGCTACCCCGACGACCGGCATCCAGGTCCAGGCCTGCGGCGATTGCCACCTGATGAACTTCGGCTTGTTCGCCACCCCCGAGCGCAACCTGATTTTCGACATCAACGACTTTGACGAAACCCTGCCCGCGCCCTGGGAGTGGGATGTCAAACGCCTGGCGATCAGCTTTGCCGTGGCCGCGCGCGACAACGACCTCGGCGACAAAGAAGCGCGAGCCATTGCCGCCGGTTGCGTGGGCGCCTACCGCGAGCACCTGCGCAGGTTTTCCAGGATGAACCCGATGGACGTCTGGTACGACTGCCTGGACGCGCAAACGATCATCGACATGGCGCCCAATGCGCAGATCAAGAAAATCCGCGAGCAAGTGGTCGCCAAGGCCCGGATGCGGGTCGGTGATTACCTCTACCCCAAGATCAGCGGCGAAGTCGGCGGGCGCCGGCGCCTGATCGATCAACCGCCGATCCTGTTTCATGTGTATGAAAAGGGTTTCATGCGCAACGTCCAACTGACGCTCCAGGACTATCGGCTGTCACTGCCCCATGAGCGGCGCGTGCTGTTCGATCGTTACCGCCTGGAAGACATTGCGGTCAAGGCGGTGGGCATCGGGAGCGTCGGTACCTACTGTTTTGTCGGCCTGTTCTTTTCCGCGGAAAATCACCCGTTGCTCCTGCAGTTCAAGGAGGCCTGTCCCTCGGTCCTGGCGCCCTATGCCGGCAAGAGCAACTACGACAACCACGGTCAGCGAGTGGTCACCGGGCAGCGCCTGATGCAGTCCTCCAGCGATATCTTCCTGGGCTGGACCCGCAGCCAGAACGGCCGCTGTTTTTTTGTCCGGCAGTTGCGCGACATGAAAATGTCCGCGCCGATCGAAGGCGTATCCGCCGCGCGGATGAAAATGTACGCCCAGTGGTGCGGCCTGACCCTGGCCCGCGCCCACGCCAAATCCGGCGATGCGGCGCTCATCAGTGGTTACTTGGGCAAGACCGACTCCTTC
>Ga0247806_10001075_pt1 | contig 13991 bp, 12 predicted proteins | sample UWRJL059202B1_FD_179935 | JGI IMG/M metagenome (GOLD analysis project Ga0247806, IMG submission 179935) | Plant litter microbial communities from Arlington Agricultural Research Station in Wisconsin, United States - UWRJ-L059-202B-1 | ecosystem: Environmental > Terrestrial > Plant litter >... | reverse complement strand
ATCGGGACGTTGGGCGTGGCGCCGAAGGAGGCGGCGGAATGATGATCTTGTGGTCCTGGCCCTACCCCCACCCAACCTCCCCCTCGAAGGGGGAGGGGCCGATCCAGTCTCGTCGCTCGATCCAGGCACACACCACACCCAACTCCTCCCCCTTGAGGGGGAGGCCGGGTGGGGGTGTGGCCTCACATACGGAGACTTCCAATGAGCACTGAACCTCTCCTTAAAGTGGACGGCCTGACCAAGTATTATGGCTCGCGCCTGGGCTGTGCCGATGTGAGTTTTGAGCTTTGGCCCGGTGAAGTGCTGGCTATCGTGGGTGAAAGCGGCTCGGGCAAGACCACCTTGCTCAACTCGCTGTCGGCGACGCTGGAGCCGACATCGGGCCAGACGCTGTACCAGATGCGCGATGGGCAATGGCGCAATATCTATGAGCTTAGCGAGGCCGAGCGGCGGTTTCTGGTGCGGACCGATTGGGGTTTTGTGCACCAGAACCCCGCCGATGGTCTGCGCATGACGGTGTCGGCCGGCGCCAACGTGGGCGAGCGGCTGATGGCGGTGGGCGATCGGCACTATGGCCATATCCGCGAAACGGCGCTGGACTGGCTCGGGCGGGTCGAGATCGCCGCCGACCGGATCGACGATCAGCCGCGCAGCTTTTCGGGCGGTATGCGGCAGCGGCTGCAGATTGCGCGTAATCTGGTGACGGGGCCGCGGCTGGTATTCATGGACGAGCCGACCGGCGGGCTCGATGTGTCGGTGCAGGCGCGACTGCTCGATCTGCTGCGCGGGCTCGTTGGCGAACTGGGGCTGGCGGCGATCGTGGTGACGCACGATCTGGCCGTGGCGCGATTGCTCAGCCATCGCATGATGGTGATGAAGGACGGGCATGTGATCGAGGCGGGCCTGACCGACCGCGTGCTCGACGATCCGCGCGAGCCCTACACGCAATTGCTCGTGTCCTCGATTTTGCAGGTGTGATGGTGACCGCTTTATCCGTACGAAATCTCGCCAAGACCTTCACCATGCATCTGCGCGATGGGGTGATCCTGCCGGTCGTCGACAATGTCGACTTCGAGGTCAACGCCGGTGAATGCGTCGTGCTTGGCGGACCCTCCGGGGCGGGCAAAAGCTCGATCCTCAAGATGGTCTATGGCAATTATGGCGTCGATGCCGGCTCCATCGTGATCCAGCATCATGGTGCGCCGGTCGATCTGGCGACGGCCGATCCGCGCACGGTTCTGACCTTGCGGCGGGACTCTATCGGCTATGTCAGCCAGTTCCTGCGCACCGTGCCGCGGGTTTCGGCGCTCGATGTGGTGGCCGAGCCGCTGGTGATCCGCGGTGTGGACAAGAGCGAGGCGCAGGGGCGGGCGCGGGAGCTGCTGGCGCGGCTCAATCTGCCGGAGCGGCTGTGGAGCCTGCCGCCGGCGACGTTTTCGGGCGGCGAGCAACAGCGCGTCAACATTGCGCGCGGCTTTATCACCGATCATCCGGTGTTGTTGCTTGATGAGCCGACAGCTTCGCTCGACGCCACCAATAGGGCCGTGGTCGTGGCGATGATCGCCGAGAAGAAGCAGGCTGGCGTCGCTTTGCTGGGGATTTTCCACGACGAGGACGTGCGAAGCCAGGTTGCCGACCGCATCGTTGACGTCACCGTGTTTGCTCCAAGGATTGCCGCATGAAACAGCTTGGCCTCGAGCCCTCTATCCATCCAACGGCCAATGTCGTGGAATCGACGCTGGGGCGGTATACTGAAGTGGGCGCGGGCAGCCATGTGGCCCGTTCCAGCATCGGCGACTATTCCTATTGCGTCGAGAACACGCAGATTGCCTATGCCGATATCGGCAAGTTTTCCAATATTGCGGCCCATGTGCGGATTTATGCCTCGATGCACCCCATGGAGCGGGCGTCGTTGCATCACTTCACCTATCGCTCGGCCGCGTATTTCGAGGGCGAGGAAGACGATCAAAGCTTCTTTGACTGGCGCGCCGGGCAAAGGATCACCATTGGGCACGATACCTGGATCGGCCATGGCGCCGTCATCATGCCGGGCATCACGATCGGCAATGGCGCGATCATCGGCTCCAATGCCGTGGTGACCAAGGACGTGGCGGATTTTGCTATCGCCGTGGGCGTGCCGGCCCGGACCATCAAGCAGCGGTTCAGCGACGATGTGGCGGGGCGGCTCGATGCGCTGGCGTGGTGGGACTGGAGCCACGCGAAGCTGCACCAGGCACTGCCGGACTTCCGGACGCTGGGGATCGAAGCGTTTCTGGAGAAGTATGAGGGGTAGGACGCCCCCACCTAGCCTCCCCCAGGAGTGTGGGAGGGACAGATCGAGGTTGGGGAACCTACCGCATCATCACTGTGCATCGTCATGTAACCGTCACCCAACCGACATCGTGACGTAATCTCGGCGCCCTAGGTGTCACCTCGTTCACAGCGGGGGCGCCTGTATGCTCAAGATTTCCAATGTTTCGCGACGCTTCGGTGACAAGCTTGCCGTCAGCGACGTGAACCTTGAAATCCCGCAAGGCCAGATGGTCGGTATCATCGGGCGTTCCGGCGCCGGTAAATCGACGCTGCTGCGCATGATCAACCGCCTGGCCGACGTGTCCTCCGGCTATATCGAATACGACGGCGTGCGCACCTCCGAGTTGCGCGGTCAGGCTTTGCGGAACTGGCAGCGCGACTGCGCCATGATTTTCCAGCAGTTCAATTTGGTGCCGCGGCTCGACGTGATCACCAATGTCATGCTGGGGCGGCTCAATGGTCGCAACCCGATGCTGAACCTGCTGCAGATTTTCTCGGCCAATGAGCAGCTCGAAGCGCTCAAGGCTTTGGAGCGTCTCGATATCGCATCGACCGCCATGCAATGGGCGCAGACCCTGTCGGGTGGTCAGCAGCAGCGCGTGGCGATTGCCCGGGCGCTGATGCAGAACCCCAGGATGATCCTGGCGGACGAGCCGATCGCCTCGCTCGATCCGCGCAATGCGCAGATCGTCATGGATAGCCTCCGCGATATCAACGCCGAGGGCAAGATTACTGTCATCACCAACCTGCACACGCTCGATACGGCGCGCGCTTACTGCGAGCGCATTATCGGCATGGCGGCGGGCAAAGTGGTGTTCGACGGCACGCCCGAAGAGCTCACTACCGATGTGGCGCGCACGATTTATGGCGCCGACGGGCTCAAGGAAGCCTTCTCCGAGGCGATGACGTCGACCTCGATAGCCCCGCTCCGGCTCAACAGTTTACCCGCGCAACCCGCGCCATAACGACGTTCCGCTGCCGGGTATCCGGCACGCCGACACTCTGCGACTTCACAGGAAACCGATCCATGTCCGCAATTCGTAAAATCCTTCTGGCCTCCGTTGCCCTGACCATGTCCACCGCAGCTTTTGCCCAGGACGCCACTGTCCTGCGCATCGGCCTCGATGGCGGCGAAAACGAGAGCGACCAGCTGCGCCGCTCGGAATGCGTCGTCGATGGCCTCAAGGCTGCGACCGGCGCTTCGGACGTGCAGTTCTTCCCGTCGCCCGATTATAACGGCGTTATCCAGGGCCTGCTCGGCGGCACCATCGATATCGCCATCATGGGCGCTTCGTCCTATGCTTCGATCTATCTGTCGGACCCCGAAGCCGTCGATCCCGTACTGACCACCCAGCAGGAAGACGGCTCGACCGGCTACCACACGATCATGGTTGCGCGTAAGGACAGCGGCATCACCGATCTGCCCTCGTCCAAGGGCAAGAAGCTCGGCTTTGCCGATCCTGACTCCACCTCGGGCTATCTGATCCCAAGCGTTGCCCTGCCACCCGTTCTGGGCATGCCCATCGCTGAATTCTACAGCGAAACCGGCTTCGGCGGCGGCCACGAAAACCTCGTTCTCGGCGTGCTCGATGGCACCTGGGACGTCGGCACCACTTTCGGCTCGGGCCAGGGCGATTTCTCGGAAGGCTACACCTCCGGCAACCTCAAGATCATGGTCGACAAGGGCCTGCTCGACATGGACGATCTGGTTGAAGTCTGGCAGTCGCCAATCATCCCGAACGGCCCGCTGATGGTCTCCAACAAGCTCTCGGCTGACCTCAAGACCAAGGTCACTGCCTTCTTCATGGACCTGCCCAAGACCGACTTTGAATGCTTCGACGCCTTCACCGCTGGCGGCTACACCAACTTCGTGCCGGCCACCCAGGAAATGTACCAGACGATCATCGACGCTCGTAAGTCGGTTATCGGCAAGTAATCACCACCTGGCCTGAACCACTCGCGGTGTCACCCCAGCCTTCGCCAGGGTGACACCACGAGTTTGGAAAGACTTTGCCAATGGCTGACATGGTCCACGCACCGACAGCACTCTCGCCAGCCAACCAGACCCTGCTGCGGCATTACCGCGGGCAGGTGATGACGCGGCGCGTGTATTCGGTGATCGGGGTGGTGCTGGTGCTGGTCGCCCTGGTGATGGCGATGAACTACGCCAATGCCGCAAACTCCGGCAAATTCTTCGACCGCATTCCCTACCTGTTCGATTTTCTCAAGAGCTTCGTGCCGCGCGACCCGTTCGAGATTTTCCGGGCGATGTTCGACCTGCCGTCGCCCTATGCCGATGGCTCGCTCAAGTTCGATTACACCTCGGACCGGCACTACATCACCGACACGCTGTATATTCCCAATTTCATTTATCAGCTGGCGATCACGGTCAATATTGCGATCGTTTCGACAATCATCGGCGGCACGCTGGCGTTTTTGCTGTGCTTTTTTGCGGCGACCAATCTGGTTGGGGCCGGTGCCGTGCGCTGGTTCGTGCGCCGCACCATGGAAATCATGCGTGCCTTCCCCGAGATCGTCATCGCGGGGCTGCTGACGGCGGTGCTGTCGATCGGGCCGATTGCGGCGATCGCGGCGATTTCGTTTCACACCATCGGCGCGCTGGGCAAGCTGTTCTTCGAGGTCGTCGAGAATGCCGACATGAAGCCGGAAGAGGGCCTGCGCTCGGTGGGCGCCAGCTGGCTCGAGCGCGTTCGCTACGGCATCGTGCCCCAGGTAATGCCCAATTTCGTCAGCTACACGCTGCTGCGGACCGAGATCAACGTGCGCGCCTCGACCATCATCGGCGCGGTCGGCGGCGGCGGTATCGGCGAAGTGTTCCGCCTGTCGATCGGCCGGGACCATGCGGCCAAGACCTATGCCATCGTTATCCTGCTGCTGGTCACCATCGTCATCATCGATCAGTTCTCCAGCTATCTGCGGCGCAAGCTGGTCGGCAATCCGTCGTTCGAACTGGGCCGGGGAGCCGCGTGATGAGCACGATCAGCCTGGCCGAGCAGAACCGTCTGCAGAAGAAATTTCCCGAGGTTTTCGCGCCCAATTTTCTGCGCCGCTGGGGCCTGTTGGTCGGAGTTGCCGCTGCGGTTATCTATCTGATTTTCTGCTGGTTCTTTTTCAGCGTCGGACCGGCGTTGCAGAACGGCAAATGGGATCGTGCCGCGATCTATGTCCAGGACTGGTACTCGTGGCGGGCGCAACCGCGTCTGCGCTTCGAGGACGGGGCCGTCGTGCCGCAATGGTCGAGCCGCGGACAATATGCCGAGGGCGCGACCATCGACTGGCTGACCCCCCATGCCGATGGCAGCATGACCGCGACCTTCGGCAGCGACGCTAACCGGCTCGAAATTTCGACCACCGAAGTCACCGCGTTCGTCGATGGCGTGGCGTATCCGGTCGCCATCACGGCCGACAGCGCGGCAGCCGCCGGAAATCTGCCGGCCAGCATCGTGCAGGATGGCAGCAAGGTGCTGGTCAATTACGGCTTTGCCGGTCAGGCAGAGATCCGCGACAACCAGGTTGCCGTGCAGCGCCGGTTCTTTGGCTGGGCCAATTTCCTTTACGATCCCCGCTCGCCGCTGTGGGGCAATGATCTGTTCTCCACCATCGGGCTGGTGTTCAGCGGGGATCGGGTCGATCCCGCGCTGTCCAATGGACAATTGGTGCTGCGCGAATGGCTGGGCAACAAGGCCTGGCAACACGCCGATATTCTGGCCAAGCTGATGCAGACGCTGGTCATGGCCTTTGTCGGCACGCTGTTTGCAACGCTGGTTGCCTTCCCGCTGGCCTTTATTGCCGCCCGGAATATCACGCTGAACAAGCCGGCGAACTGGCTGATGAAGCGCAGCTTCGACTTTTTACGCTCCATCGACATGCTGATCTGGGCGCTGTTCTTCACCCGCGGCTTTGGCCCTGGACCAATTCCCGGCATTGCGGCGATTTTCTTCACCGACACCGGCGCCCTGGGCAAGGTCTATGCCGAAGCCCTCGAGAACGTCGACGACAAGCAGCGCGAGGGCATGCAATCGGTCGGCGCCAGCCCGGCTGCCGTCAACCGTTTTGGCGTGGTGCCACAGGTCTTGCCGGTGTTCGTGTCCCAATCACTTTATTTCTGGGAGAGCAATACGCGCTCGGCCACGGTGATCGGCGCGGTCGGGGCAGGGGGCATCGGGCTCAAGCTGCTCGAAGCCATGGGCACCAATTCAGACTGGGACAAAGTTGCCTACATGGTCCTGCTGATCTTGCTGGTGGTGTTCCTGTTCGACAATATTTCCAATGCGATACGGTCTCGCCTAATCGGCCCCGCCGGGCACTGAACCCTTTCCTCGTGACTGGCTGACGCCGACCAAATCGCCAATATTTGCCTCATCACCGGTGCAGCGTGCTCATAAATTGAGCGCGCTTGGCTGGTTTTTGCATACGCATGCAAAATATCTTGCATTCGTATGCAGGCCCGCTTACCAATTGTGACGTGAGAAAGACGAAGGCCGGTCCGGACCTCGCGGGAACGAGATTTTGGAGCGGCTGCGGGAGCGTAATGACAACAGGGGATGGCGGGCGCACCGAACTTCGGGAACGCCGGGCAGCCATCAGGAGAACGATATGAAGCTGATGTTGAAGACCACCGTCTCGCTTGGGGTATTGTGCCTCACCGCAGGCGCTGCTTTCGCCGATTGCGGCATCGAGGGCGCCGGTTCGGTGCGTATCCTCAGCAATGATTTCGAGGCGCTGCGCCTCATCAACACCACCGCCGAGGAATGTGCCGCCGATGGCGTGACCGTTACGGCCAACGCGACCGCCGAGCACAAGAATTTGCAGGTTCCGGCGCTGTCGATCAATCCGGCGGAATATAGCGTCGCCGTGGTCGCCAACAATTCCATCGTCCCGCTGATGAACGACGATCTGATCCGTCCGCTCGACGATCTGGTCGCCAAATACGGCGCGGCTTTGCAGCCCAACCAGTTGATCAAGATCGACGGCAAGACGATGGCCATCGCCTTCATGGGCAATGCGCAGCATCTGTTCTACCGCAAGGACATTCTCGACCAGGCCGGCCTTGCCGCGCCGACATCGTATGAAGACATGCTGGCCGCGGCCGAAAAGATCAAGGCCGATGGCCTGATGGAGTATCCGCTGGCCGCTTCGGTCAAGCCCGGCTGGGATCTCGCCGCCGAATTCGTCAATGACTATCTGGGCACCGGCGCCGAATTCTTTGCGCCCGGTACTGCGGAATTGGCCATTGACAACGAGCATGGCATCAAGGTGCTCGAGACCATGCGCGCCATGACCCAATACATGGACCCGGACTATCTAACGTTCGACGCCAACGGCATCCTGGCCGAATACGAGGCTGGCAAGACGGCCATGATGGTCGAGTGGGGCTCGCTCGCCGGCGATCTTCTCGATGATACCGGCGCTGCCGAAGGCGTTGTCGCCAACACCGTTCTCGCGGCTGCACCCACCATCGGTGGCGGCACCATCCCGGCTGTCGCGCTGTGGTGGGATGGCTTCACCATCGCCAAGAACATCTCGGATGAAGACGCTGCGGCGTCGTTCCAGGCCATGGTGCATGGCATCAACCCTGAAATGGTTGCGGCCAATGCAGGCGTCGCAACCTGGCTGGTTGCCGGCTACGAGCCCGGCCCGGCAGCAGTGGGCGTGATCGCGACGGCCAATGGCGGCGCGCGTGCCTATCCGATGCAGCCTTACATGGGCCTGTTGCATACGGCCCTTTCGGCTGAACTGGCCGAATTCATGGCTGGCACCGAAGACGCCGAACAGGCACTGGCCGACGTCAAGGCCGCTTACGATACGGCGGCTGGCGAAGGCGGTTACCTGTAAGACACAGCGCCAGCGGTTCTGGCCGCTGGCGTCGCACGTCGACACTCTTCCCTTCGCAGGGAAGGGATAAACGCGAGGGGGCGTGCCGCTTTTCCGGCTTGTCGCCCCCTCTCAACCTACCCAAACACGGGAGTGGTTTCGCTTGGTGGCCGAGGCCGGTTCGTGCTTCTCCCAGCCAATCATACTCGCCAGCTCAGCTTCCGAGGAGGCATTGCATGCCGCACAAGACATTCTTTGCCTTCATCCTCCCCTCGCTCATCGCGATGGTGCTGTTCATCGCCTTGCCGATCGTCTCGGTGGTGGTGCAGAGCTTTCATGTCGAGCATGGGCGCATCCTGGTATCGGTCGAAAATTGCCAGCCGTTTGGCGGCTGCTCGACCGAAACCCGCGTCGATACGGCGGCCATGGCCGAGCTGAGAGCCGAGCAGCCGATGGGCCGGTTCAACGGGCTGGGGACCTATCTCAATCGCGGCCATCTGGCCGTCAACGAGATCGGCGCCATCCTCGCCATTAACAACGGCATCGGCGATGTCATTGCCCGCATCTACAATCTGCCGCTCTACAAGGCCCTGGCGTTTACCCTGGTGTTTTGCTTCGTGGTGACGCCACTGGCCATGGCCTTGGGTTTTGCCATTGCAATTGCGGTCAATGCCTTGCCCAAGCCTGCCAAGGGGCCGGTGATTTTCTTCTCTCTGCTGCCGATGATCATCACGCCGCTGATCGGCTCGCTGATCCTGTATTGGATGGTGCAGCCCAACGGCATCATCGGTGCCTCGCTGCAGCATTTGTTCAACGATCCCACCCTGTCGCTGCGCCAGTCGCCGGTGCTGACCTGGGCGTCGCTGCTGTTCTATGGGGTGTGGACCAATGCGCCGTTCAGCTTCGTGGTGTTTTACGCGGGCCTCCAAACCGTGCCCGGCGATACGCTTGAATCGGCGATGATCGACGGCGCCAGCCGCTGGGAGCGCATCCGCTACGTGATTATCCCGCATCTTGCACCGCTCGCGACCTTCGTGGCGCTGGTGCAGCTGATGGACAATTTCCGGGTGTTCGAGCCCATCGTCGGGTTCTCGGCGGAGGCGAGCGCGACCTCGCTGAGCTGGCTGATTTTCAACGATCTCAGCGGCGATACCCAATTGTTCGGCTCGGCTGGCGCCACCTCGGTGCTGACCATTCTGGGCGTCATTATCTTGCTGATGCCGGTGCTGATCCGCACCTGGCGCGAATTCAACCACAAGGTGGTCTGAGATGTCCGAAGCAGAAGTTTCGCAAAGACGGCCGCTCGGCCTCAACCTCGTCATCTACGCCTTCATTGCAATCTGGGTGATCCTGGCGGCATTTCCATTCTTTTGGACCGTTTGGGGATCGTTCAAGGTCCAGCCCGACTTCTTCTCCCGCGAAAGCTGGTGGAACGCCATCTTCGGCACCTATACGCAGCGCCAGACCGGCGCGCCGTTTACCGGTGACGGCTATTATGGCGCCTGGGTGACGCGCGAATTCTGGCGGGCGGTGGGCAATACGGCGATCGTCACGGTCTCGGTCACGGTCATCTCGCTGACCCTGGGCACTCTGGGCGGTTACGCCCTGGCCCGGTCCGGCCAGCGCTATGCGTTCTGGATCCTGATCATCGCGCTGGTGTTCCGCGCCATGCCGCATATCACGCTGGTATCGGGGTATCTGCTGCCGTTTTTCCAGCTCAATATCTGGGGCGTGCTGCCGACCTCGATCATCGTGCTCGTCGCCATCAACCAGCCGTTCACGCTGTGGATGCTGCACTCGTTTTTCCTGTCGATCCCCAAGGATCTCGATGAAAGCGCCATGGTCGATGGCTGTTCGCGGTTCGAGGCGTTCCGCCGTGTCATCATTCCGGTGATGTGGCCGGGCGTGGTCACCACGGGGCTGTTCAGTTTCCTGTTGGCCTACAACGACTTCGCGGTGACCTCGATGCTGCTGAGCTCGGACAACCAGACCATGGTGCCCAAGATCTCGAGCTTCCTCGGCTCCGTGCAGGAGCAGGGCAATGTCATGTTCGCCGTGGCCGCCGTGGTTTCGGCGACGGTGCCGCTGTTCATCCTCGTGCTTTTCTTCCAACGCCAGATCGTCAGCGGGCTTACCGCCGGCGCAGTGAAAGGCTGATCCCATGGCTCAGATCCGTCTCAAGAACGTCTCCAAGCGTTGGCACAATTTCGTCGGCGTCGACAATTTCAACCTCGATATCGCGGACCAGGAGTTCCTGGTTTTGCTGGGGCCTTCGGGCTGCGGCAAGACCACGACGATGCGCATGATCGCCGGGCTCGAGGACATTACCGAGGGCGAAATCTGGATTGGCGACCGGCTGGTCAACAAGCTCGAGCCCAAGGATCGCGACATCTCGATGGTGTTCCAGAGCTACGGGCTCTATCCGAACATGACGGTGTACGAGAACATCCGCTTTCCGCTCAAGGTGCGGAAGGTGCCGGCCGAGCAGCACCATGAGAAGGTGATGGCCGCCTCCAAAATGGTCGAGCTCGACGACTTCCTGCAGCGCCGCCCGGCGGCTTTGTCCGGTGGGCAGCGGCAGCGCGTGGCGCTGGCGCGAGCCATCGTGCGCGAGCCGAACGCGTTTTTGATGGACGAACCGCTCTCCAACCTGGACGCCAAGCTGCGCGTGTCGACGCGGGCGCAGATCAAGAATTTGCACCATACGCTCAAGCGCACGACGATCTATGTCACCCACGACCAGATCGAGGCGATGACACTGGCCGACCGGGTTGTGGTGATGCAAAAGGGGCTGATCCAGCAGGTCGGCACGCCGATGGAAATCTATGACCGGCCCGCCAATACGTTCGTCGCGAGTTTTATCGGCTCGCCCGCGATGAATCTTATTCCCGGCGATATTCAGGATGGTGTTTTTACCGGCGATCATATCCGCGTCGACGGCCTGTCGACGCAGGTCAAGGGACCGGTCACGCTCGGTTTCCGCGCCGAAGACGCGGTGATGGCGGGCGACAGCGGCCAGATCGAAGCGCCGATCTACACGGTGGAACTTCTAGGCGAAGCGACGATGATCGCAATGCGCGTCGCCGGGGAACTGGTCTCGATCAAGGTTGGCAAGGACTATCGCGCCGAGATCGGCGATCTGGTGCGGGTGAACATTGCGCCTGCGGCCTGCCATCTGTTTGACCGCTCGACCGGCCAGCGTATCGTCACCGGGAACTGAAATGTCCGTGCAGCAGCCAGCGCTGGCTATCGATCCATCCGACGCAACGGACCGGCAGGCGTTTGCCGATAGCGTGGCGCGCCATGGCCTGACCATGAGTGCCGATGAAACGGACAGCGTCTACAAGCTCGCGGCGTGGATGAGCGATGGACTTGCGGCTCTGCAGGATGGCGCTGAAGTGAACGGCACGGCTGCTGCCGATGCTGCGCTCGATCTGTCGTTGTTCGAGCAGGGTGATCGTCTGCGCGATGGCCGGCTGACCTCGGTTGAACTGGTGAGCGCTTATCTGCGCCGCATCGAAGCCCGCGATGGGGCCTATCGTGCGTTTTACGCCATCGATCGCGACGGTGCATTGGCTGCAGCACGGCAAGCAGACGCCGATTTTGCGGAGGGTGGCGACATTGGCCATCTGCAGGGCATTCCGGTCGGCATCAAGGATTTGATCGACGTCGCGGGACTGCCGACTACCGCCAATGCGCCCGGTCGCAAGGATGCGATCGCGCTGGCCGATGCCGAGGTCGTCAAACGCCTGCGCGCTGCGGGTGCGGTGATCATCGGCAAGCTCGCAACCTATGAATGGGGCACTGTTGGGCCCGACAATCGCGGCGCATTCCCGCCAGCGCGCAATCCGTGGAGCCTCGAACACATCACCGGCGGTTCGTCCTCGGGCAGCGCAGTCGCAGTGGCGGGCGGCCTGTTGCGCACCACGCTGGGCACCGATACCGGCGGCTCGCTGCGTGGACCGGCGTTTTATTGCGGCGTCGTCGGCCTCAAGCCAAGTTTTGGCCTCGTGCCCAACGACGGCGTCTTGCCGATGTCCGACAGCATGGATCACATCGGCCCGATGAGCGCGACTGTCGCCGAAGCCGCGCTGACGCTCGACGTCATCGCCGACCTTCCGGCTGAACGTTCCGCCTCGCGACTGCTCGGCCAATCGATTGCCGGCAAGCGCATCGGCTACGCCCGCAACTGGTTTGCCCGCGATCCCCAGACCATGCCCGCCGTGTTGACTACGATGGACGCGGCCATCTCGACCCTGTCGCAACTCGGCGCCATCATCGAGGAAATCGAACTCCCGGATTATCCCGCCATCGAAGTTGCCGCCGCGGCCGTTCTGCACAAGGAAAGCTTCGATTATCACGCCCCCCAATTGCGCGATCATCCCGAAGCCTTTGGGCGCCGCGCATTCCTTAGCCTTGCGGCTGGCGTCGCGGTGACGGATGAGGAGCTGAGCGCCGCGCGCCGGGCAGGGGACCGCTTCCGCAGCGAAGTCGATCGCCTGTTCACTCGCCACGATGCCATCGTCACTGTGGGCGCCCTGACCACGGCGTTGCTCGCCGCACCATTCGAAAAAGAGGCCGTGTGGACGCCAATGCGGACCATCGGCTTCAACATCAGCGGACACCCCGTGCTGGCTGTGCCTATCGGTTTCCACGATGGCCTGCCGATGGGTATGCAGATCGTCGGTCGCCACCAAGGGGAAGCCGACATCGTCCAGATCGGCGATGCCTTCGAGCACGCCACTGACCATTCGGTACAAATTCCGCCGCAGCTTTTCTGAAGCTTTCCGGAGCCTTTCGGCGGTTCCGGTGCAGGTTAGCATTTACAAATTTGCATACGTATGCAGAATGAACAAAAACGGGAGCGGCACATGCCAGTATGGCTCAAGCGCGGGAAAAATGTCGAGGAGCGGGCGGAGGCGGATCGGCAGGTCCGGGCCACCGTCGAGGCCATTCTCGGCGATATCGAGAAGCGCGGCGACGCGGCAATTCGTGAGCTGTCGCAGAAATTCGATAAATGGGACCGCACCGATTTTCGCCTGAACCAGACCGAAATCGACGCCTGCATGGCTGAGCTTACCGATCAGGATCTGATCGATATCGAGTTCGCCCAGACCCAGGTGCGCAACTTCGCCCAGGCGCAGCGCGCCACCATGCAGGACCTTGCAATCGAGACGTTGCCCGGCGTCATTCTTGGCCACAAGCACGTGCCGATCAACGCCGTGGGATGCTACGTTCCGGGCGGCAAATATCCGCTGCTGGCCTCGGCCCATATGTCGGTCATCACCGCCAAGGTCGCCGGTTGCGAGCGTGTCATCACCTGCGCTCCGCCTTTCAACGGTCGGCCCGCCCCGGCAGTCGTCGCTGCACAGGCAATGGCCGGCGCCGATGAAATCTACGTTCTCGGCGGCATTCAGGCCATCGGCGCCATGGCCATTGGCACCGAATCCATCGCCCCGATCGACATGCTGGTCGGCCCCGGCAATGCCTTCGTCGCCGAAGCCAAGCGCCAATTGTTCGGCCGCGTCGGCATCGATTTGTTCGCCGGCCCGACTGAAACCCTGGTGATCGCCGACGAAACCGTCGACGGCGAAATCTGTGCCACCGACCTGCTTGGGCAAGCCGAACACGGCCCGACCACGCCGGCGATCCTGCTGACCAATTCGGAAAAGCTGGCGCGCGACACCATGGCCGAAATCGAGCGCCTGCTGGAAATCCTGCCGACTGGCGAAATTGCCCGCAAATCCTGGAACGACTTCGGCGAAATCATCGTCTGCGACAGCTACGAGGAAATGCTGGCCGAAGCGGACCGCATTGCCTCCGAGCATGTGCAGGTGATGACC
>Ga0247806_10001074_pt1 | contig 14000 bp, 12 predicted proteins | sample UWRJL059202B1_FD_179935 | JGI IMG/M metagenome (GOLD analysis project Ga0247806, IMG submission 179935) | Plant litter microbial communities from Arlington Agricultural Research Station in Wisconsin, United States - UWRJ-L059-202B-1 | ecosystem: Environmental > Terrestrial > Plant litter >... | reverse complement strand
AATTTTCGCCGGCGATCGTTTGGACCCCGCGTACCGCGACCTGCCCGCTGCCTGGCCCGGCATTTATTTTCGTGGCCAGAGTAAGAACAATACATTCGTGCATACGATCGTAAAAAACGCCTACCAGGCCGTCGTTACCGAACAACCTTCCATCAACGCCAATCCAAAACTGCGCATCAGCCGCTGTATCATCGACAATGCCTACGACGCGGGCATACTCGCGGTGAACAGCAGCCTGCAAATGGACAATACGCTCGTAAGCAACTGCGGCAGCAACATCGCCCTTACTTACGGTGGCGACTACACGCTAACGCATTGCACCGTGACCAGCTTTTCCAATTTATATTTATTGCACAAGGAACCGGTGTTGTTCGTCAGCAATTCAGCTTTTGTAAACGGCAGTCCTGTTAGCGCCAACCTCAACGCCGTTTTCCGCAACTGCATTTTTTGGGGCGATGCGGGCGCCGTAAACGACGAAGTGCAGGTGAGCAGGCAGGGCAGCAATACGTTCGCCGTTACTTTCCAGAACAACCTGTACCGCAGCAATACCGATCCTGCCAACAGCACCTTAGCCGGTAACATAAAAAACATCGACCCGTCTTTCGACAGCATCGATGTAAGTAAACGCATTTTCAATTTCAGGATCACGAAAAATACGGCCGCGCCGGGCATCAACGCAGGAGTAGCCACCGGTTTTTTACTGGACCTCGACGACAAAAACCGGAATGTGGGCCTGCCGGATATGGGTGCCTACGAAAAGCAATAGCTTTGTGGTACGAAACTTGCCGCTGAACAAATCCACCTCTTTATTCGTTATTTAAAATAAACTACTACCATGATCAAGTCAATTGCAGGCGCCGCTATCATTGCTTTAGCCGTGCTTACTGCCCCTTCAACCACAAAGGCACAAACTGTAGACGCGAAAGCCACTTCTGCCATTTACAATTATAAAGTAACCACGCTCGATGGCAAAACGATCGACTTTGCCGCTTTCAAAGGAAAGAAAATACTGGTGGTAAATACGGCCAGCGCCTGCGGCTACACCAAGCAATACGCAGGTTTGCAGGAGTTGTACAATAAATACCAGGACAAACTGGTAGTCGTTGGTTTCCCGGCCAATAATTTTGGCGGACAGGAGCCCGGCAGCAACACCGAAATTGAAACCTTTTGCAAAAAGAATTATGGTGTTACCTTTCCCATGGCGGCCAAAGTTTCGGTGAAAGGAAAAGACATCGAACCCATTTACGAATGGCTGACGTTGAAATCCATGAACGGTGTACTGGACACCGACATTAAATGGAATTTCGGTAAATTTTTGATCGACGAACAAGGCAACCTGGTGGCTTATTTCCCGAGCAAGGTTGAGCCGATGAGTACGGAGATTACGAGTAAGTTATAATTAGCTTAGAAATATTTTAAAAGGGGAACACAATTATTTTGTTGTGTTCCCCTTTTTTTATTAATTTTATCCGACATTATCCTTAATAAAGCTGGACCGACAGACTTACGATGCCTACCAACCAAATAACACCTATTAAAAACAGGTGATGATAGACATTTGTTAACTGTTTAACCAGTAAAATGATACCAACATTTAAAAAATTAGGATTACTGCCAGCCGGCATCCATGCTGCAACATGGGAAGAATTAGAAGAAAGATTTGCCATCAACTTGCATAGGCAAAAATTATTGGAAGGTTTAAAAAGAGGATTAAAAGTGTTGCATGGTTTTGGTTGCCACGAAGTGTACATCGATGGAAGTTTTGTAACAGACAAAACCAATCCCGGCGACATTGATGTGTGTTACAATAATATGTACATGGACCTGGCTGCATTGAAAAAAGAACACCCGGAGTTTTTTGATTCAATAAAAGGCAATTACCGGCAAAGAAAGAAATTCGGTTGTGAGTTTTATGCATACAACAGCTTTGACACATTCATTGTCGATTTCTTTTCGTTCAGCAGGAATGGCGAAGCAAAGGGTTTGGTGAAATTAAAAACAGGCGACATTTTCAATGATCAAAAACGAAAAACAATATAATATCTCTAAGAAAAAACTGGCAGAATTGCGGGAGGTTATTGCCAAAGAAAAACCCTTAGCCGCTAAATCCCTGCAAAAAGAAAGCTATGTAGCTTCTCTTTCAAATATTAAAAATGTACTGGAAGAAGAAGTTGCCCATTATGAAAAAGTAAAGAACAAAGGCATTTCTTTTAGGAAAAAGATCAATGTTGCCCAACTTCCTGACATACTGATAGAATATAAAATATCTAAAAAACTTTCACAAAAAGATTTTTCTGCCATCCTCGGCATTAAAGAGCAGCAATTGCAACGCTATGAAGCGGAGCATTATGCTTCCCTGAGTTTTAAGCGCCTGCTCTCCTTTTTCGAAAAAACAAATCTCCACATTACTTTGGCGGTAGAAAATCCTTAAGGCGGGTTATCTTTGCAACCTTGCAATTTCAATCCATCATAGGACAGGCCGGCAGCAAAGAAAAGCTGGCGGAAATGGTACAGCACAACCGGCTGAGCCATGCTTTATTGCTGTTGGGCAAAGAAGGCAGCGGCGCCTTGTCGCTCGCCATGGCCTTTGCCCAATACATCGTTTGCGAAAAAGTAAATGGCAAAATAAGCGCTGCACCGGAGCCATCCTTGTTTGGCGATCCCGAACCGGCAGCCGATGCGCCGGCGGTGTATATGGACAGTTGCGGCGAATGCCCCGCCTGTAAAAAAGCCGGCGAGCTCATTCACCCCGACATCCATTTTTCATACCCGGTGATCACCAAAAAGCCCGGCGAAAAACCGGTGAGCACCGATTTCATAAAAGAATGGCGCAGCTTCGTTGCCGAACAGCCTTATGGGAATGTGTTCGACTGGCTGCAGTTCATCGGTGCCGAAAACAAGCAGGGCAATATCACCGCGGCGGAATGCAACGACATCATCCGCAAACTCAACCTCAAAAGTTTTGAAAGCGAATACAAGATATTGGTGATGTGGATGCCCGAGTTCCTGGGCAAGGAAGGGAATAAATTGCTGAAACTGATTGAAGAGCCGCCGCCGAATACCCTGTTTTTACTGGTGGCAGAAAATGAAGGACAACTCCTGCAAACCATTTTATCGCGCACCCAACTGGTGAAGATCCCCATGCTGCAAAACAGCGATGTGCAGAACGCCCTCATCACCCGCGAAAACGTGGCGCCGGAAAAGGCCCGCCAGGTGGCCCTTTTGTCGGAAGGCAATTACCGCGAAGCCCTGCAGTTATTGCAGCATGCCGAAGACGACTGGCAACTGATGCTCCGCGACTGGCTGAACGCCGTGCTGAAGACCGGCCCGGTGGCCCAGTTGAAATGGATTGAAGAAACCGCCAAACTCGGCCGCGAAAAGCAAAAACAATTCCTCCGCTACTTTATTCACCTGCTCGAACAGGCCATCCGGCTGCGCACCATGGAATTTGCCGAAACGCCCGAAGACGATACCGGCAACACCGATTTTGCCCTGCGGCTCAACCGCATTTGTTCCATCCCGCAGCAGGAAGCCATCATCAACGAACTGGACAAAGCCAGCTATTACATCGAGCGCAATGCCAACGGCAAAATGCTCTTTCACGCCCTCAGCATCCGATTATACCATATTATTAGTAACAATTCATTAATTTTGATGGATTGAGGAATCGTGGAATAATGTAGGTGCGGGCGAATTTTTGATAATACCAGCTTTTTCAACCATATCGGCATCGTTGTGAAGTCCCTCGTACGGGAGACTGCTACGAAGCAACAACCGCCGAAAAAGGATATACTGCACAAGAGTGCGACGCCACAACAGCTGAACATTGCTTCCAACGCCGGGCCAACAAACCTGTTCCTCAATCCGTTACAGTTTTTTTTATTGCTAATTTTTAATTTCTCTATATATGGGATGTGGTAGTTGCGGAACATCGAAGAACGGGGCGCCGGGTGGCTGTCAAAGCCACGGGAACTGCGCCAGTGGCGGGTGTAACCGTATGAACGTGCACGACTGGCTGAGCAATCTGCCCTTCAGCGACCCCGAAAGCAGTTGCCGGATCGTGGAAGTGAGCTTCAACAACGGCAGCCGGAAAGATTATTTTAAAAATACCAGCGGCAACTTTTATGAAAAGGGCGACATGATCGCGGTGGAAGGTGTGAGCGGCTTCGACGTAGGCATGGTGAACCTCACCGGCGAACTGGTAAGGCTGCAGTTGAAAAAACACAAGATCGACGAAAAGGGACCGGATATTAAAAAGATCATGCGCATTGCTTCGGAAACCGACATCAGCAAAATGCTGGAGAACAAGGCCCGGGAAGCGCAGGTACTCATCCGCAGCCGCGCCATTGCCCGGCAACTGAAACTGGAACTGAAGATGGCGGAAGTGGAGATACAGGCCGATGGCCGCAAAGCCACTTTCTTTTACATTGCCGACGACCGCGTGGATTTCCGCGAACTCATAAAATTATACGCCGGCGAATTCAAGGTGAAGGTGGAAATGCGCCAGATCGGTGCCCGCCAGGAAGCGGGTAAAGTAGGCGGCATCGGCAGTTGCGGCCGTGAATTGTGTTGCAGCAGCTGGCTCACCGATTTCAAAAGCGTGAACACCAACGCGGCGCGTTATCAAAACCTCAGCATCAACCAGACCAAGCTGAGCGGTCAGTGCGGTCGTTTGAAATGCTGCCTCAATTACGAACTGGATACTTACATGGACGCGCTGCAGTTTTTCCCGGATGATGCAGATGTGATAGAAATGGCAAAAAGCCGCGCCTTCCTGGTGAAGAAAGATATTTTCCGCAACCTCATGTGGTACACGTTACCGGACAGCAACAAGCAATACCCGCTCACCATCGAGCGCGTTAAAAAAATAAAGGAACTGAACAAACAGGGCATTCGCCCGGAAGATTTGGAACCGGTGGAAGTAGTGACCAGCAAACCCAAAGAAATTGAACCCGTGTACGCGGATGTGGTGGGACAGATCAGCCTGAAAAGTCTTGAGAAAACCAGTCGCAAACGCAGGGACAACGAACGCCAGCAACGCCCGGCACAAGGCCAGGGCAGGCAGGCGCAGGGTCGCGGTGGACAGGGCCAGCAAAGATCGGGCGGGCAACGCGGCGGCACACAGGAACAGCAGGGCGGGCAGCAGCAAGGCGGCGGACAAGCAGGACAGCAGGGCAACAGGCCTCAAAGGAACCAGCGCCCGGCCCAGCAAGGCCAGGGCAGGCAACCGCAGAACCGCGGTGGACAAGGCCAGCAGCAAGGCGGTCAACAACAGGGCAGTGGGCAAGCCGGGCAGCAGGCGCAAAAAAGCCAGCAACCCGGTCAGCAACAAAACCGCCAGCAGCGCCCCCCGCAAAACAGGGGCGGACAGCAACGGGGCGGCGGGCAGCAGCGGCAGAATCCCGGCGTTGATAAAGGCAACAACGAAAAAGGAAAAGAATAAAAAGTTTAACGCCGGGTTTTTAGCCTGGCGTTTTACTTTTGTAACATTATGTCGATAACAGTCAGCCATCTTAGTAAAACTTACGGCGCCCAAAAAGCAGTCAACGATATTTCCTTTGAAGTGAACAAGGGAGAGATCGTGGGGTTTTTAGGTCCGAACGGTGCCGGCAAAAGCACTACGATGAAGATCATCACCGGCTACATCGCGAGTACCGCGGGTACGGCAACGGTTTGCGGCATGGCGGTTTCAACCGATGGCAATGAAACAAAAAAGAAGATCGGTTATTTGCCGGAAGCCAACCCGCTTTACCTGGATATGTACGTACGCGAATACCTTGCTTTTGTAGCGGGTGTACACGAAGTGGCGGACAAGGAAACGGCTATTGAAAAAGCCATCAAAACAGTGGGCCTCAGCCTGGAAGCGAATAAAAAGATCGGCCAGCTGAGCAAGGGATACAAACAACGGGTAGGCCTGGCCGCAGCGCTGATCCACGATCCCGAAGTATTGATACTGGATGAACCCACGAGCGGCCTCGATCCCAACCAGATCGTTGAAATACGGGAAGTGATCCGCAGCCTCGGCAAAGACAAAACCATTTTATTTTCCTCGCATATTTTACAGGAAGTGGAAGCCATCTGCGACCGCGTGATCATCATCAGCAAAGGCAATATCGTAGCCAACGACACGCTGGTCAACTTACAAAAACAAGACACGAAAAGCGAAACCGTAGAAGTAAAATTCAAAGAAGCGGTAGCGGCAGACGCGTTGAAGAACATTTCTGGTGTTCAACGCGTGGAACAATTTCAAACCGGCCATTACCAGTTGCATTGCCAGGACGCGGAATACGTGAAGAAAAAGGTGTTGCAATTATCCATCGACAAAAACCTCGACATTGTTTCGCTCCAAAGCAGCAGCAGTAATAGTTTGGAAGAAGTGTTCCGGAACCTGACCAGGTAAGTCAAAATTTAAAAGTCAATACCCAAAAGGTTTCCGGTTACAAAAAAGTTGTGTCCTAAGCTGGTCCCTCATCAGCACATCAGCGAATTAGCATATTAGCTAATTATCCCTTTTCGTATCTTCGTCAAAATTCATCTTTCACTCTTAAAATAACGTACAGCCACATGAGCTATATTGCCTCCATTCACGCCCGCCAGATATTGGACAGTCGCGGCAACCCAACAGTAGAAGTTGATATCCTCACCGAAAACGAGCGCCTCGGCCGTGCCGCCGTTCCAAGTGGCGCCAGCACCGGTGTACATGAAGCGGTGGAACTGCGTGATGGCAATAAAAAATTATATGGTGGCAAAGGCGTATTGAAGGCAGTGAAGAACGTGAACACGATCCTGGCCGAAAATTTACTCGGCTGGGATGTGGCCGATCAAACCGGCATCGACGCGATGATGATCGAACTGGACGGCACGGAAAACAAAGGCAAGATGGGCGCCAATGCCATGCTCGCCGTAAGTATGGCCGTGGCCAAAGCCGCCGCGCTGGAAGCCAACCTGCCCCTGTACCGCTACATCGGCGGCACCAATGCAAAAATTTTACCCATTCCCATGATGAACATCCTCAACGGGGGCGCACATGCGGATAACAAAATAGATTTCCAGGAATTTATGGTGATGCCTGTGGGCGCTACCAGCTTCAGCGAAGGATTGCGCTGGGGCGTCGATATCTTCCACGCGCTGAAAACCGTGTTGAAGAAAAAAGGCTTCAGCACCAACGTGGGCGACGAGGGTGGTTTTGCACCCAACATCCAAAGCAACGAAGAAGCGATTGAAACGGTGCTCACTGCCATCCAGGCCGCAGGTTATAAAACCGGCAGTCAAATTATGATCGCCATGGATGCCGCCAACAGCGAACTCTGGAACGCCAAAGAAAAAAAATACATCTTCCACAAAAGCGATGGTAAAAAAATGACCAGCGAACAACTGGTGCAATACTGGGAAAGCTGGGTGAAACAATACCCCATCTGTTCGATCGAAGACGGCATGGCCGAAGACGATTGGAAAGGCTGGAAAATGCTGACCGATGCCGTTGGAAAGAAATGCCAGCTGGTAGGCGATGATCTTTTTGTAACCAATGTAGAGCGCCTGGAAAAAGGGATCAACGAAGCAACCGCCAATGCGCTGCTGGTAAAAGTGAACCAGATCGGCACCATCACCGAAACCATCAACGCGGTAAGCATGGCGCAGCAAAACGGGTACAACACCATCATGAGCCACCGCAGCGGCGAAACCGAAGATACGACCATCGCCGACCTGGCAGTGGCGCTGAACTGCGGCCAGATAAAGACCGGTTCCGCTTCCCGTACCGACCGCATGGCCAAGTACAACCAGCTGATCCGCATCGAAGAAATACTGGCCGAAAGCGCGGTATATCCAAACGGAAAGATTAAATTTGGCAAGTAGCCCCTTCGCTTTGATATGAAATTATTGAACTACATACCTTCCTGGTTAAAGAACAAGTACCTGCTTACGGGCGCCGGTTTTTTAGTCGTTATGTTTTTCTTTGATTCCAAAGACATCCCTTCGGCCTTTGAGCGCAGGAGCAAACTGAACGATCTGCAACAAAGCGAACGACACCTCAACGGGCAGATCGCAAATGCCCGGCTTGAACTGGATTTATTGAAAACAAATGCCCAAACCATTGAAAAATATGCAAGGGAGAAATACCTGATGAAAAAGGACAATGAAGACCTTTTTATTATAAAAAGCCCTACAGGCGCTAAATAGTTGCTTTAAAATACAATATTCCATGGCCCGCACCGTTTATTTAAGCGGATATGGATATTTATTTTTTTTAACACAAGCCACTTAACTTGTTTATGCACAATTTTACCCTTGAGGACTTGCTTCGCTATTTGTACAACGAAACTTCTCCTTCTCAAACGGCAGCCATCAAAGCCGCTTTGGAAGCCGACTGGACGCTCCGTGAAAAGTTAGAAGTCATTACGTCCGCCAAAAACAGGCTGGAAGTACTGGACCTGGGTCCGCGGCAGGAAACGATCGACAACATACTAAACTATGCTGAAAAAGCCGTTTCGGAATTGTCGCCACTAGCTTAGTTCGTCCCGGTATTTAACTTATTTTTACTCCCCGCAAAACGCGGGGTTTTTTTATGACCAAAAAAGAACGTTACGCCTTCGTGATCCGGTATTTTTTGGAACATGCACCGGATGCTGAAACAGAGCTACTCTATGACAACCCGTTCCAGTTGCTGGTATCGGTGATCCTGTCGGCCCAGTGTACCGACAAGCGGGTGAACATGACCACGCCTGCGATCTTTAAAAAATACCCCGACGCCGTTGCGCTCAGCAAGGCTTCGGTGGAAGAAGTGTTTGCGTTGATCAAAAGCATTTCCTATCCCAACAACAAATCCAAACACCTGGTGGGCATGGCCAATATGCTGGTCGATAAATTCGGCGGTGTTGTACCCATGACGGTGGAGGAACTGGTGCAGTTGCCAGGTGTGGGCCGCAAAACCGCCAACGTTGTTACTTCCGTGATCGACGAGCAACCCAATATGGCGGTGGATACGCACGTGTTCAGGGTAAGCGCCCGGCTGGGACTAACCACCAATGCCAAAACACCGCTGGCCACGGAAAAGCAACTCATCGAAAACCTGCCGACTGAATATGTATTCAGGGCGCACCATTGGCTCATCCTCCATGGCCGGTATGTATGCGTAGCCCGTTCGCCGCATTGCACCCGTTGCGGGCTCGCTCCCGCTTGTAAATTTTTCAACAAAATGAGGCGAGTTGAAATATAATTGGCGAATAATCCCTTTATTTGTAATAGTATTCGAATCCCTATTGAACCCAGCTACCAATTTTATAAAAGGTTATAACTAATTGCATGAAAAAAATCTCAATTCTTGTTGGTTTCGTAGTGCTGCTTACCACCGCTCAAAAAGCGAATGCCCAGTATTATTTTTATGATGACAATCATTATGACTCCCCCATCATGTTTGAAGTTGGCGGATCGGTAGGTGCGATGAACTCGCTGACCGACCTTGGCGGCAGGAAAGGCATTGGTAAAAAATTCATCAAGGATCTTAACCTCAATAAAACACAATTGTCGGGCGGCATTTTCCTCGGCGCCATCTATAAAAATGCGATCGCATTGCGCCTGGAAGCGACTTTTGGACAGATCAAAGCCGAAGACGCCGTATTGCAGAAAGTAGCCCCCTCTACCTTTGGCCGCTATGAAAGGAACCTGAGCTTCAGGAGCAAGATCACCGAATTTTCCATGTCTGCGGAATTACATCCCTTGTATATTTTCAATAATTACAACGGCGACAACGATAAAACACCGCCCAGCTTTTCGCCTTACCTGGTAGGTGGCGTAGGTTTATTTTCTTTTAACCCGCAGGCCCGCGGCAGCAACAATACCTGGGTAGACCTGCAGCCGCTGAGCACGGAAGGCCAGGGTTTTGTTGAATACCCCGACCGCAAAGTATATAAATTAAGGCAACTGAGCATCCCCGTGGGTATCGGCGTTAAATATGAACTGACTTCCAACATCAACATCAGGGCGGAATTCAATTACCGTTTCCTGAATACCGATTACCTGGATGATGTGAGTACCACCTACATCGATCCGAGCCTGTACGCCAACTATTTCACTGGCGCCAAGCTCACCAATGCGTTGCTGCTGAACGACCGCCAGTATGAACTGGATCCTTCGCACGTAACCAATCCCGGCGACCAGCGCGGCAACCCCGACAACAAAGATGCTTTCTTTACGTTCGGTTTTAAAGTGAGCTACACCTTCGGAAGGGAAACGATCAGGAGATAATCAGTACAACACAACCTTAAAATAACCACGAAGCCCTGCATGCGAATGCGGGGCTTTATTGTCTGAACTGTAACTGTCTGAACTGTGATTTTGAATGATTGGTATGATGAACTATGATATATGAACACATCGCCAAATTTCCCGCCTCGGTTCGTGCCTCACGAACCGAAACAGCATCGCCAAATTTCCAAATTAACTAAGCCAACATCTTCTTTATCTCCTCCACCAACTCTCCCTTCGTGATCGGGATACCCATGATCTTGTTGTAGCCTTTGGCATCCACCAGGTAAACATCGCGGATGATCTTAATGAGCTGGCCGTTGTTGATCTCGGGGATGAGTATGTGATCGTAGTTTTTAATGATCGTGCCAAGGTTTTTTGGGAAGGGCCGTACATAGCGGAGATGCGCATGCGCTACTTCGTGGCCCTGCTGCTGCAATTCTGTGCAGGCGCTTTTGATGGCGCCGTAGGTACTGCCCCAGCCCAACACCAGTACTTTTCCTTTTTCCGGGCCGCTGTCCAGTTTTTGTTCGGGTATATAATCGGCGATGAGGTCCACTTTGCGTTGCCGCGTTTTTACCATGTGCTGGTGGTTATCGGGATCGTAGCTGATGTTACCCGTTACGTCCTGCTTTTCCAGTCCGCCCACGCGGTGCTCCAGCGACGGCGTACCGGGAATGGCCCAGGGCCGTACCAGTTTTTCATCTCTTTTATAAGGCTGGAATTTGCCGTTCTCATCCAGGTCGGACGCTATATTGGCCGACGCAAAAGAAGTTTTGATCGGCTCCAGGCTATCGGCCGAAGGAAACTTCCACGGCTCCGCGCCATTGGCGATATAACCGTCGCTCAGCAGCATTACCGGCGTCATGTGTTGTATAGCGATGCGGATGGCTTCGTAGGCCACTTCAAAACAATCGCTTGGCGTAGAGGCGGAGATCAATGGCATCGGGCATTCGCCGTTGCGGCCGTAGTAAGCCTGCATCAGGTCGCTCTGTTCTGTTTTGGTAGGCAGACCGGTGCTTGGTCCGCCGCGCTGTATGTTCACGATCAGCAAAGGAATTTCCAGCATCACGGCCAGTCCCATGGCTTCCGCTTTCAACGCGATACCCGGTCCGCTGCTGGTGGTGAGTCCAATGCTGCCACCATAACTCGCGCCGATGGCCGAAGTGATCGCTGCGATCTCGTCTTCCGCCTGGAAGGTTTTGATGCCGAAAGCTTTGTGTTTACTCAGCTCATGCAAAATATCGCTCGCCGGTGTAATGGGGTAACTGCCGAGGAACAGGGGCAGCCCGCTTTTTTGCGAAGCCGCGATCAATCCATACGCCAATGCCTGGTTGCCCATGATGGAACGGTAGGTGCCCGCTTCCATCTTTGCTTTTTCTACTTTATAGCGCGTGGTAAATGTTTCGGTGGTATCGCCGTAGTTGTAGCCGGCCTGCAAAGCCTTTAAATTACTTTCTAAAATCTCCGGCTTCTTGCCGAATTTTTCGGTGATGAAGGCGCTCGTGCTTTCCATGTCGCGGCCGTACATCCAGTATAAGAAACCGAGCACGAACATATTCTTTGCCCGGTCCTTTTCCTTGGTGCCCATCGTGATCTCTTTCAACGCTTCGCGCGTGAGTTTGGTCACGTCGATCTTTATCAGTTCGTAATTCGTTAAACTATCGTCTTCAATCGGGTTCACCCCGTCGGGATAATTGGCCAGCCGCAGGTTCTTCGCATCAAAGCCATCCGTATTGGCGATGATCTTGCCGCCCGGCTTCAGGGCTTTTAAATTCGTTTTCAACGCCGCCGCATTCATCGCCACCAGCACATCGCAGGCGTCGCCGGGTGTAAAGATCCGGTCGGATGAAAAGCGCAACTGGTAGCCGCTCACCCCGGGCAGGGTGCCGATCGGGGCGCGGATCTCCGCCGGGAAATCAGGGAAAGTGGCCAGGTCGATGCCCAGCAAGGCCGTGTTGTTGGTAAACTGGCTGCCGGTCAACTGCATACCATCGCCGCTATCGCCTGCAAATTTTATGACTACTTCCTGGAGGATCTCTTCTTTAACTGGCATATAAACTTTCGTTTTAATGGGTGGCCGTCAGCCCTGCATTACGGCAAGGGCGGGGACCATGAACAAAGTTACTATATAGCCCTTTCAATAGGAATACAATTTTCGGTATTCGAAAACGTGGGGGAATGCTTTGTTTCCTACAGTCTCTGAAATAGGTTTAGTAAACGAAAGAACAAATTTTGAAATCAAATGCCTTCTGCAACGGAATGGCTATTCTAACTAAAGCATTTTTTCTTTTGCTTGACCCCCGAGTTCCGCTTCGCTCGTCGGGACACGGCAAAAGAAACAAAAGTGGGCTTCGAAATGTAATTGAAAAACTATTTGCTTCCTGAAGCGTTGAATAAAGTTCCGCTGTTCTTCACCACAGTAGTACAATCGATGAACATAGCTGCTTCCCGTGGGCGGGCTGTATATCGGCCACGGGAGTCCTTTTTTGGTTCTTTTTTGGACAAGCAAAAAAGAACAATCATTAATAAAAGAATTTGGGGGAAACAGGTTAAACGTAAACTTAATAGTACTGCGTGTAAGCATGACTATAATTTTACCCGGTAGTAATGCTCTCAAACACCTTGTTCTCTGCCTTAAAATCTTTAGGTTTGTCGAAATTTTTTTGATGGACGACCTGCATGATTTTTTAGAACCGGTGGCAGTACACGAACTGAGCGATGACGAAGGCTACAACGACGGCCAAATGGCCCAGCACATCAGCATATATGAAAATGAATTGCCCGACATCAGCGCCGCCGACATCGTGCTGCTGGGCGTAACCGAAAGCAGGGGCAGCGGTGTTCCCGGCATCTCCGGCGCGGCCAATGCCATCCGCAGGCAGTTTTACCAGTTGCATTACTGGCATACCGGCATCCGCATTGCCGACCTGGGCAACGTGAAGAACGGGGCTACACTGCAGGACAGTTATGCCGCCATCACCGCTGTGCTCACCGAACTCATCCGGCTGAACAAAACCGTGGTGATCATCGGCGGCTCGCACGACATTACGCTTACACAGTATTATGCGCACCGCAAGCTGGAGCAGGTGATCGAAGCAAGCTGCATCGATGCGTTCATCAACCTGAAGAATGAAAGTCCCGACCGCAGCGAAAACTTTTTAATGGAAATGCTCACCAGCGAACCCAACCTGGTAAGGCATTACAACCACATCGGCTTCCAGAGTTATTTCGTGCACCCGCGCATGCTGGAAACAATGGATAAACTGCGGTTCGATTGCTACCGCGTGGGCACGGCCAAGGAAAAGATAGAAGAGATGGAACCCGTGATCCGCAACTCGCATTTGCTCAGTTTCGATATCTGTGCCATCAAGAACAGCGACGCCCCTTCCACGCAGATAAGTTCCAACGGTTTTACCGGCGAAGAAGCATGTATCCTTACCCGCTACGCCGGCATGAGCAGCAACCTGCACACGATGGGCATTTATGGTTATGTGCCGCAGCAGGACGTGCAGCAACTTACGGCCAGGCAGATCGCGCAGATGCTCTGGTATTTCATCGACGGTAAAAACCGCGCCAGGCAGGAAGCCGGTATGAACGAGCTGCACCACTTCAACGAATTTCATTGCAACTTTACCGAGATCGATACGCTTTTCCTGCAAAGCAAAAAAACCGGCCGCTGGTGGATGCAGTTGCCTGATCAGCGATTCATTGCCTGCAGCTATAAGGATTACCTGCTTGCCAGCAGCAATGAGATT
>Ga0247806_10001073_pt1 | contig 14025 bp, 15 predicted proteins | sample UWRJL059202B1_FD_179935 | JGI IMG/M metagenome (GOLD analysis project Ga0247806, IMG submission 179935) | Plant litter microbial communities from Arlington Agricultural Research Station in Wisconsin, United States - UWRJ-L059-202B-1 | ecosystem: Environmental > Terrestrial > Plant litter >... | reverse complement strand
CCTAAAAATCGACGAACTTAACTTGCTTTAGTGCCATATTGCGCAGGTCGATAATCTTGACGATCGTCTCGAGCCGATCAGGTACCTCGAACGTGACGCGGAATTTGGCTCGGTCTTCGAGTTTGAACTCATCAGGCAACCTAAACATGCGGTAGTCAGGCGAAAACAGATCAATGCTTCCCTTGTAGGGCGTCAAGCCGCTGATTTCAAGGTTGAGCCTGATCCTTCGAAAACCCCATTCTCTAGTGCTTCTGTCGTAATAGTAATCGCGACCCTGAGCGAAGTTGTGTTCCGGAATGGAGTCGATAACTCCTACGAAAAAAGCCTCGTTCTTCTGAAAGTCCCAAATAACAATTCGTGACTTAGGAAAGATAGACCCTCGGCCTACCAGTGGCTTGCTTACAATAACGCTGTTAGGCATCTGATACTCCTCGGGGGTGAAATGTACAAGAGTTTACTTGTGAATATACTACAACATATTTACAGACTCGTCAATGTGTCGTACACTAGTAAGAATGAAAAAATTCCAAGTAATAACCCTTTTTCCGGAAATGTTTACCGGCGTATTTGAAAATTCTATGATGTGGAAGGCTCAACGAGACGAGATTGTGCAACTAAGCACGGTTAATTTGCGTCAATTTGGAATTGGCCCTCGCCAGCAGGTGGACGACACTCCATACGGCGGTGGTGATGGAATGCTTTTAAAACCCGAACCGTTGTTTGCAGCTGTTGCCGAGGCCAAGAAGAACGACCCAACCGCTAAAGTACTGCTTATGACCCCACGAGGACAGCGCTGGAAGCAATCAATCGCTCAAGATTGGTCAGAGGCTGACCACGGCTATATCTTCATCTGTGGGCGCTATGAAGGCTACGACGAACGAATCGTTAGCTTGGTGGATGAACAGGTGAGTGTAGGCGACTATGTCCTTACTGGTGGCGAATTGCCTGCTATGACGATTATTGATAGCATCGTTCGGCTTATCCCTGGTGTCCTTGGCGGTGAAGCGAGTGCTGAAATTGAAAGCTTTTCAGACGGTGAGACACTTGAGTTTCCCCAGTACACTAAACCAGCTGAGTTCAATGGTATGGAAGTTCCACTGGTTCTTCGAAGTGGTAACCATGCAGCGATTGCTCAGTGGCGCGCCGATAACTCGCTTAAAGCATCCGAATAATCTTACTATAAAAGCCCAAAAGAAAACCCGCCAGTTTTGGGCGGGAATCCTTCGATGTTGTGGTGGATATCGTAGAGCGAGTATAGCTACAACATTCTTTTTAGGAGTTTTTGTTTTTTACGTAACTTTCGCTTGTTGATTACTGTAACTTGCTCGGTCAAAAAGCGCAAGCATAATATCAAAAAAAACAACGATTTGCGCAACTGACTGCCGAAGCTTATACTGTTGAGCATGAGCTTTTTTGTACAATCAACCCCTGCGCCGACGCCTCGAAGTGCCGATAGCGCGAAAATAGCAATCTTATACGCAATTATATTAGTCGTTTTTGCGGTGGCGCAACTATTTACCTTTGAAGAATTCTTAGTATTCATTCAATCAGCCAATTTGCCCTTTGGTGAAAGCTTAAACTATGCTTTCGCCCCCTTGCTCATCGTGGCTGAAGTATTCGCGTTACCGTACTTACTACGAATGAGGCTTAGCCCAGCTTTTCGATACATAAGCCTGTTCTTGGGTTGTTTGGCAGCCAGCTTATGGATTTTTCTTTCAAGCTGGATTGTATTTACCGGTGCTGCAGTCGATACTATAGGATTTCTGGGAACGCTAGCCTCGTTGACACCGGGATGGTGGGCGATATTTATTAGCTTATCGTTGGGAGTCTTGGCGGCATGGTCAGCTTGGGGCCTGTGGCCCGGTCAGCGTAAAGCTGAGTAGTTATTGTCGAATTACCGAATAGGCGGTATTATTATAGGCAATAGCAGAGGAGTTATATGATGAAATTTTTAAATAAACTTGAAGAAAAAGTATTTGGATGGTTTAAGGCTGCTCCTAACTTGCCGAATGAGGCTCGAAAAACACTAGCTGAAAACGCTTGGTGGATTGTCATTATTGGCATCACCCTAATGGTAATTAGCGCTTTGAGGACTTTGGACTTCTTGGAAAAACAAGTTGCCTTACAGAGTACCGTTGTCGGTTCGTACTACGTGTCGTCGGCCGCATCTGACTGGACAATATTCACAGCCGTGGTAAGTGTTATTTTCCTGATTCTGCAAATCGTCCTACTGGCTGTAGCAATTAAACCACTTAAACAAATGCAGAAAAAGGGTTGGGTATTGATATTCGCTAGCTGGTTGTTAGGTGGTGTGGCGCTTGTAATCAATGCACTTCTTACTCTTGGCATTGTCAGCTTTATCATTACGGTGCTATTTGGCGCTGTTTGGTTGGCAATTAGTGGCTACTTCTTGTTTGAAATCCATGGTCACTTTGCTCATGTTGAGCGATCAAAGGGTGTTAAGAACACGAAATAGCCTATAGAGCTTGAGCGATTACCTCGGTTGCGGTATAATACGTCGGTGCATTACTGGGGATTCGCCAAGTGGTAAGGCATCGGCTTTTGGTGCCGACATTCGGGGGTTCGAATCCCTCATCCCCAGCCAAGAAAAATGACGAACTTTATGTTCGTCTTTTTTCTTGCCGAGTTGCGGCTCGAATCCTCGTTTTGCAAAGCAAAACCCCACCTTGGATTTTTTTGTTCGAATCCCTCATCCTATCCCTTAAAACAAAAAAGCCCCACACATCAACATGGAGCAATTTTGCTCGACACGGATGTCGGTAGGGCTTTGTCAGGAGTTTACCTCATGTTTCACGCAGGGGCGAAAGTGGTCGGTGGGTTTATTTTTCTCGTTGATACTTTTGCACATTGGGCATGCCTTGTTGCCAGTGTGGCGTAGGCAGTAATACTTTTTGGCTCCGTTATTATTCCATGCGTTTACTTCCTTGCAGGCCTCGCAGTCTTCGGGTTTCATAATAAACTCATTTCTCTCGGATAATAGTACTATACCATAAAAGGTGATAAAATAAATCCGTTATGATCTTCCATTGGAAAACTAAAAAAGTACGAAAATTTATTGCCCGACTTTTTATTATAAACGGCAACATGCCACGAAAAGCGGTCACGAGCCCGCACTTATTTTCAGCCCGTGATTGGCGGCATGTTTTGCTGGAAACCCGCATCGCATTAAAAGATAAAAAAATGCCCATACTGGCGGCTGGTACGGCATTTTACGCGACTATTGCATTCTTTACACTCATTGCTGCGACAATCGCTATTGTTGCCTACGCAGTTGACGTGAATGAGCTTAATACGGCCCTTTCGGCAATTGAGAATTATTTCCCAATTGATATTGCAGCCCTTATTGGTTCACACCTAGATGATGCTTTTGACTACAACCTACGCAATATTGTATTTGGTGTCGTCGCAATTATTATTGCCTTATTTAGTGCCTCTCGAGCGATGGCAACACTCATCAGTGCCACAAACACCGCATACGAGCAGGTAGAGAAGCGTAGTTCTGCAACACTCATTGGGATGAGTGTTTTAATGGCGATTGGTGCTATTGTCGTAACGGCTGTAGTTTTGGGCTTAGTGCTGGTTGATCAGGCGGCGCTTAAACACTTCGGCATGCCGTCGTTCTTTGCCGTCACGCTACCAGTTGTCCGTTGGGTGTTGCTCGCGGCTATTATTGCTGGTTCATTGGCGCTGTTTTATCGCTTCGCACCAAGTAATCACAACCCGCACTGGAAGTGGGTGAGTTGGGGAGCGGGAATCGCTAGTGTCATTTGGCTGGCTGGCACCACTTTATTTTTCTTATACGCGAAATACCTATCGGTTTACAGTACGATTTATAACGTCTTTGGTAGTGTTATTGTGCTATTAATCTGGCTAAACTTATCAGCATTTATTATTTTGCTGGGTGCAGAAATTAACCACCGCTTAGAACAGCGCACTACCAGGCGAACGAGCCGTTAGTCTACTTACGGTTGATTCGACGCATCGACGTCGCTGTCCATGTCGCGACTTTCAATATCTTCTCGGCGATCGTCTTCGCTTTCGTCTCCATTTTCAAAGTCGTAGTGGTCGAGTTCTTTTTTAAACTCTCGAGGGTCAACACCAAGCTCTTCGGTTGGGTCGTCGGTGAGTTCGTGTGTGATCGGATCGGATATTGAGCTGCCTGTATCTAAATCATCTTGATAGCCTTGAAGTCGAAGGTCATCATCGGGAATGTTGGCTGGGTCTGGGTTAACGCTATCCATAAAAATCTCCAGTTAAGTAATTACATGCTCTACATCGCAACGCAGTATCGAGCTTATAGGCTGCTAAAAGTACGCGACCGACAATAAGAGGAACAGCTGCAAGGTATATTATTCATTAAATGCCTCCTTTGGTTAGTATCTTTTAATGGTACTGATTATTGACTGTAAGTTATGTAAAATTTCTTACATAACCAATATCAAGATTTTTGAAGGGCGTATAATAAGAACATATGTTTGAGTATCCAGTTGTCTTTGTAGACATAGAAACCACCGGAGGGAGTTACCGAAATAGCCGCGTACTAGAGGTAGCGGCGATTCGTTTTGAGGATGGCAAAATAGTCAAAGAATTCTCGACACTTGTCGACCCTGGCACTCGAATTCCACCGATCATTACTTCGATAACTGGTATTACGGAACGCGATATTGTCGGCGCACCGGTTTTCGAAGATATTGCTGATGAGCTTTTGGAGGTTCTTGATGGGGCGGTTTTCGTTGCCCATAACGTGCGGTTTGATTACTCATTCTTAAAACAAGAATTTGCCATGATTGGCACAACATTTTCGCCACGGCTTTTATGTACTGTTCGACTTTCGCGTTACCTTTATTCCGAGCATAAGGGTCACAGCCTGGAGAAGTTGATTGCTCGTCACTCAATACCTGTGCTCGAGCGGCATCGAGCGCTTGAAGACGCGCGGGCTATCCTATACTTCTCTCAACTTGCCTTTGATCAACACGGCCCAGACAATTTTGCTGATGCCTTGACGCATCAGCTTAAATCGCAGTCACTGCCACCGAATCTTGATTTGAACGAATTAGAAACAATTGAAAACGTACCGGGCGTATATATATTTAAGGATGAAACACACCAGCCGGTGTACGTTGGGAAAAGTGTGACGTTGAAAAAACGAGTGCTGTCGCATTTTCAAAGTACCAGCCCTAAAGAAGTCAAAGTCAGCCAGCAGGTGTACCACGTGGAAACAATCCCAACCGGTAGCGAGCTGGCGGCGCTGTTGTTAGAATCGAAATTAATAAAAGAATTAAAGCCATTGTATAACCGAATGTTACGACGGGTATCTACATATGCCATGCTGGTCAAGAAAGAGCAAGATGGCTATTCAAATTTGGCAGTTGTATCGGGAAATGTTGATAATGAAACCGACCTAAGTACTATTTACGGTGTATATAGTAACCGGGTTAAGGCAAAGCAAACGATTATCGAACTCACGCGTACGTATCAGCTTTGCCCCATACTTATGGGAATAGAAAAGGGTAAGTCTGCCTGCTTTTCTTACTCGCTTGGCCGCTGCAAAGGTGCCTGTATTGGCAAGGAAGATGCAGCTTCTTATAATGCTCGGTTTGAAACTGCGCTCGAAAGAAGCAAGTTATCGGAGTGGCCGTTCGATGGTTCAATTATTGTTCCGGTTAATGAAGCCGGCGAAACAGTCGTTATTAATAATTGGATTGTCCAACGATTTAACGATGAAGATGGCAACGAACTCATTATCGATGCTGAACCGAATTTTGACCTAGATGAATATAAAATAATCCGCCGATTTATCAAAGAAAACCGCAGTCGGATTATTGTTGATATTTAACGTTTGATATAATTAAATCAGCGACTTGGAGCCGCAAAAGCAATTGAACCCTAACGCAACGGAGGTACTCTATGAGCGATAAAGATCAATATATGATGCAAAATCCAACCACTCAATATCCTACTTCGGATGGTATATCAAAACAAAGTCAACCAGAGCCAGGGCTCGATAAAGACCTGAATCCGCTTGCCGATCACGGCGAGGATACCTACAAAGGCCTGGGTAGATTAAAGGGTCGCAAGGCATTAATTACTGGCGGAGACTCTGGTATCGGTAGGGCAGTAGCTATCGCCTTTGCCCGAGAAGGTGCTGATGTAGCAATTAATTACCTGCCCGAAGAACAAGACGATGCTGAAATGACCTTACTTGAAATTAAAAGCGCTGAGCAAAAAGGTATCGGTATACCTTGTGACATTACCGACGAGGACAGCTGTAAGCGGATGGTTGAAACCGCCGCTAAAGAGCTGGGTGGTATTGATATTCTGGTAAACAATGCCGGTAAACAGGTGTATGTAGAAAATATCGAAGACTTAACCAGCGAGCAGTTCGATGCTACTTTCAAAACGAATGTTTACTCGATGTTTTGGATAACAAAGGCAGCCATCCCTCATATGCCAGAAGGCGCCAGCATTATCAACACGACATCAATCCAGTCTTACCAACCGTCTCCTGGCTTGTTAGATTACGCCTCAACAAAAGGCGCTATTACGTCATTCACTAAAAGCTTAGCGAAGATGCTAGCGGGTAAGGGGATTCGCGTGAATGCGGTCGCACCTGGCCCAATTTGGACACCGCTCCAACCAAGTAAAGGTCAGCCACAAAAGAAACTGGTGAAATTTGGTGACGACGTGCCGCTGGGACGGCCGGGCCAGCCAGCCGAAGTGGCGCCATCCTATGTGTTTTTAGCGAGCCAAGAATCAAGCTATATTACCGCTGAGGTAATTGGCGTGACTGGTGGTAACCACCTGCCTTAGTATTACTTGGCTAGTATTATAAATGTATGAAAACGATACTGTCTGATTTCTTACAAAAACCTGCTTTTGAAATTGCACCACAATTGTTAGGGTGTATTTTAGAGCGTGAAATTGACGGAAAGGTGATACGGGTTCGTATTGTTGAAACTGAAGCTTATGACCAGACTGATGCTGCCAGCCATAGTTATAAAGGCTTAACTGAGCGGACGGAAATAATGTTTGGCGAGCCAGGCCGCTTGTACGTTTATTTTACCTACGGTATGCATTATTGCTGCAATATCGTGACGGGAAAGCAGGGCGATGGAGCGGCCGTGCTGATACGGGCGGTCGAACCATTGGAGGGAGAGGAGTACATGCGTGATTTGCGCAAGGCAAACGGCGTACGTGTAAGTAACGGCCCAGCCAAACTCTGCCAGGCTTTAGCGATAGATAAACGGTTTAATGGGCACGATCTAAACAACACACCACTGAAATTGGTGTTACAAAAGCCATGTGACACAAGTTTAATTACTCAAACAAAACGGGTCGGCATAAGCCAGGCAAAAGAAGTTTTATGGCGGTTTTATATAACCGGCAACGAATATGTATCAGTACTGTAAGATATTTCACCATATATGCCGATGAGCGTTGCGTCACCTAAATCGCTGTGCCATAGTGGATAAGGACCTATGAACATTAAACTTACTACTGGGAGAACACGTGTCACAAAAAGTTGAAGACTTGCAACAAGCAGCAGACCGAATCGAACGTCAAATCAAGTCTCCATCCGTAACGCTCATTCTATTCTTAGCGAGTATCGGTGCACTTATTTACCTAGGGTATCTTATCAAACCGGAGTTTAGGGGTGACCCGCTACCGTACACACTTGCCCTTACTGCCGAAATATTTATTATCTTCCAAGGGCTTATGGCTTTTTGGACAATCTTAAGTGGACGATTCAACCCGCGTGGATACGAATATCACCATGCGCAAGATAGATTGCTGGGTGGCCAGACCGGCGGCAAGACTGCTGTTAAAACCATTACCGCTAAAACTGCGGATATTGCTCGGCGCATTCCGATGGAGCTTAACAAGAAGCCAATTTCGATTGATATATTTATTCCGGTTTACGGCGAATCGTTAGAGGATATTCGTGATACGGCTATCGCTGCCCGCGATGCATACGGGCTTCACAAGACGTTTATTCTTGATGACGGAAAATCTGATGCTGTTGAAGCCTTGGCGAAAAAGTTGAAGGTGGGGTATATACGCCGGCCAACTAATGAGCACGCTAAAGCTGGAAATGTTAATTATGCGTTAAGCCAAACCAACGGTGCTTTTTTCTTAATTCTTGATGCTGATTTTGTGGCTGAGCCAAATATTCTGTATGAAACATTACCTTTCTTTGAAGATCCACTCTTAGCCTTTGTGCAAACACCTCAGTATTACAGCAACCAGACAAACTTTGTTTCAAGCGCTGCTAGTTTTATGCAACACGTATTCTATTCACTTATTCAGGCCGGTAAGAATAAATTTAATGCATCGTTTTGCGTAGGAACAAATGTTGTCTTTCGGCGGAGTGCAATTGAAGCTGTCGGTGGCGTGCACCAGAAGTCTAAATCGGAAGATATTTGGACTTCATTATATCTTCACGAGATGGGCTACAAATCAATTTATATTCCAACGTTGTTAGCGGTTGGTAAGACCCCAGAGAACCTCATGGCTTATTCGAAACAGCAGCTGCGATGGGCGACCGGAAGCTTTGAAGTGTTTCTACGAAAGAACCCGTTGTTTATTAAGAAGTTGAGTGTCGATCAACGGCTTCAATACCTCACAACGTCGTCTTACTATTTTGTCGGCTTCTCGGTTTTGTTGCTGTTGATGTTACCGCCGCTTCAAATATTCTTTAACCTGTCGCCAATCTCTACCGATATTCCGGTATGGCAATGGGCGCTGATGTATAGCGGTTTCTATGTCACTCAATTAGTTTTAGCATTCTACACAATGGGTGGTTTAAAAATTAAAACATTAATTTTGGCCAATGTGTCATTCCCGATTTATATTAAAGCGTTCTTCAACGCATTATTCAGACGCGACCAAGCTTGGAAGGCGACCAACGCTGTTAGTAGCTACGACTCGCCGTTTAATTATATTCGTGTTCAAGTATATATATTTGTCTTCCTGCTGCTTACTAGTATCGTAGGGGTTTGGAAAGCATTGTACACGAATGAGCTTTCTATCTCGCTGATTTGGAATATTTTCAACACCGTCGTATTTGGCTACTTTGTCTACATTGCAACAGTTGAAGCGAGAACACTGAAGCATGCCGAAATTAAACAGAAGAAAATAAATGGTAAGCATATTCCAATTCACAAAATCACACCCGAAGGAGGGGCATTATGAAACTAACTGGCAAGATTAAATTCTTTTTTGGAATAATTGGCGTAGTACTGCTAGTTGCAATACTAACGGTATTTTTAAACATTAATATGTCCACCTCAGATTCTGTCGAAGCGACACTGGACGCACAAGCTCGAACTATTGGAACGGATTATGCCGGTCTGGTGGTAAAACAGAACGTGGAAGAAGGACAGAAGGTTTCGGAAGACGAAGTTTTGTTTGAAATCGATAGTTCGCAGCTAAAAACGAGTCTAGATTCCGGTGTGATTAAAGAAGCAAGTTTGCCTTTTAAGCTCAACCCGGAAACGAAAAATATCGAGGTTCGATCAATTGGCGCTGGTGTAATTGATGAAATTTTCTATCGTGAAGGCTCGTACGTCCCAGCTGGTGGCGTGATAACGACTATCTACGTGCTTGATTCGCTATTCGTAACGGCACACTTCCAGTTAGCGCCGCCAGACTATGCGCGTATTGAAGACAGCACTTCATTAGAACTATTGTTTCCGGACAACACCAAAAAGGAAGGCCGTGTTAAATCGGTTACACTAGAGAGTAGTAAAGATGAAAAGAATGTCGATACTGTCATTAAGGCCGAAATTACTGACGCAAATATGAGCGACTTCCGATTCTCAGTAGGTACGCCGGTCTCGGCGAAACTACACTTGAGGCAAGATAGTTGGTATCAAAACCTCGTTAAAGTTATTCAGGACTCGTTTACACCAAAGAAGGGATAAATAATGAAGCGCCGAACACTATACATACTTACGGGCTCGACGCTCACTGTGCTGCTGATCGGTATTTTAACTGTAGTACTTTTAAGCCAGAAGAATTCAGATGGTACGAATATATTCTCAGCCGATGCGTCGGTCTTAGATAAAGCTGCATTGAACGAACTTCCTAAGAAAACGGCTTCAACTGCCTCGCTAAAACGAGTAGCGGGTGATGTAACGCCGCCGACAAACTCATGGATTAGTGGGTTGGCTCTGCAGGATAAGCCGCTAGCTGTTTTCCCGATGCCCCTTAGTTTCCAGGCGCTTGATACTGGGTTTGAAGTGGGCTTACCAACCGTAACCAGTGATGCAAAAACTATCACCGGTGGTCACACACCTGGTGTAGAAGCGGAAGTTGAAGGCGCGACTCAATTTAGCTTAAGCCGGTTTGATAAAACATCGGCTACCTTAACCTATTCAAAGGGTGAGGAAAGTATTGGTGCACTGACAATTGCGCAAGGTTCGCCATACGTCTTTTACCGAGCTTCGAACGAAACTAAAATTCAGTTAACAAACGCCTCTGGCGGTAACGTTACCGATGGTACATACAGTTTCAAAAAGGGTGGAAAAAGGTATTACGTTGCCGGCCACGACGCGACAAAAATAGCGGTACGTGGTTCGGGCGTTTCGATAACAATTCCTAAAGATAGTTTGGTGACTTTTTATGCACTGCCGGAAAACGAGAATGATACACTGGCGCAACACTCTGGTAATGAAATTACTGCCGTCGATGTTACACACAGCGAAAAAGATAATAATTCATTAACCCATTTCAATTACAAAACAGCGAACCAAAAACCAACGGTGTTTAGTGCCTTGCCGTATCAGACGGTTGATGGCGGTGAACAATTAAAGCTTGCTTATGAAAGCGTCTATGGAAATATGGAGTCGCGTCAGGGAAATGAGTTTACGGCGAAAGTGCCACTGGTAACACCATCAAATCAATTGACCTTAGCTACACTTTCTGATGAAGAAAAGCGGTTAGTCATTAGTGACCTCGAGGCCGATAGCCAAGACATCGTCATTGAGGCTAAAGATAGTTACTTCGCGGGTAAGGCATTAGCACGGACGGCGACGTTGATTGATATTGCCGAACAACTTAATCAGACCGACATCAGCAAGCAACTCCAGACTGTATTAAAACGAGAGCTGTCATCTCGGCTTGGTAAAGAATACTTTTATTACGATACCGACCTTAAGGGCGTCGCAGCTTTAACAGCCGCCTTTGGTTCGGAAGATTTTAATGATCACCATTTTCATTATGGATATTTCATTTATGCAGCAAGTATTTTAGGTAAGTACGATGCTTCGTTCGTTGATGAGTATAAACACCAAGTTAATTTATTGGTAGCCGACATTGCCTCATACGAAAGTTACCCAGAGTTTCCTATTGAGCGCGCCTACGACCCTTACTCGGCACACTCTTGGGCGGCAGGCATATCACCGTTCCAGGATGGTAATAACCAAGAGTCGAGTTCGGAAGCTTTGAATGCCTATAACGGCGTAGCTTTATGGGCGGATGTTATTGGCAATACTACTTTAAAGAAAAACGGCCAGTGGATGCTTTCTAACGAAACGGCGACTGCTAATACGGCCTGGCGAGATGTTGATACTTCGGCTGGTTATTTAAAGAATTACACAAGCCCAGTCGCTTCACTGAGTTTCGGTGGCAAACGAACCTACTCGACATTCTTTAGCGACGAATCGAATACTAAATTGGGCATTCAACTTATTCCAATGAGCCCAGTAATGCAGACCTTTAAAGCTGACGGTACGGCTATAAAAGAAAAGTTAGCTAAGCAAGATCGGCCAAATAATTACAACGTAGCATTAGGCGATTACCTTTTGATGTACCTGGCGTTGAGTGACAAATCGGCTGCTGTTCAAGCGCTCGATAGGCAGACCGATGAGTTTATTGATGATGGCAATACACGCGCTTATTTACGAGCCTGGATTTATACCCAAGACTAGACCAGTCTAAAAAGGGGAGTATAATAAGGATATGCTTACAGCAATTTCATCATTTAGTGGAATCTCTGTAACGAGCCTTCAGCAAGCCCGTGACTTTTATGTTGATACTCTTGAACTACCCCTTTTAAACGACGACATGGGGCTAACCGTTGCACTGCCCGGTGGCGGTAAACTATTCATATATGAAAAACCAAATCATGTACCAGCCGAATTTACCGTTTTGAATTTCGTCGTTGGTAATATCGATAGTACGATTGATCATATGGTTAAAGACCACGGAATTACGTTCGAGCGATACGACGATTTACCTGCCGAGCAAGACGTGCGCGGCGTGATGCGCGGTAAAGAGGCTCATGAAGGCCCTGATATTGCTTGGTTTGAAGACCCGGCTGGGAATATTTTGGCACTGATTGAAGAATAATTAGCTGTTTATAAGAATACCAATAATAACTAAGCTGTCCATAATTATCCAGATGCCATTGGTAATAATCATCGGGGTGATGCGGTGCTTTAACCCGTAGGTAAGAAAGATAATGGCAAAGACTGCAAAACTTGCCCATGAAAGTAATGATACTCCATCGGTCGAGCCCTGGAATATTTGAATTACTTGAGGGATGCTACTTAAGGGATACATAAAAGAAGCTGCAATCACTACCGCATCGAAGGTGGTGATTTTTTTCTTCTTTTGGATGTGTTTTTGGAAGACGTAGTTTTCGCGTGACATTACCATTAACTATATCAGAATCATCAACTTAGCGCATAGTGTTACGCACTAGGTTGATGAGCGGATGAGCCGCCCACACTTGGCTTATGTGTGGGCAAACTCATCCGCAGTGTTACACGACACTAATGTCGTGTGGCAGTAGGGTTCCGTCCTTTAGACAGAACCTTGCGCCGTTGGTGTAATAGGTGCCGCAGGTGGGGCAATGTACTCCACCCGGTTCATTCTCGGCTAATTTTCTTTTACGCCAGACAAGGACGTAAAAAAGAATTAATGCTATCAGCAGTATTCCCGAAACGACCACTCCTAGTAGTACCATCGGCCCGAAATCGTCCTGCGTTGATACTGGAAGGGCGGCATCGTTGCTCGGTTCAGGTGTTGGCACGACAAGACTACTTTCTGTTGGTGTCGGAGTGTTAGCTACCGGAGGCACGGGCGCGCTGGCTTCCGTTGGTACTGGCGGAGCAGCGGTTTCGGTTGGCGTCGGGGTAACTTCAGCTGAGGCGGGCAAGTACTCAATTCCATTCGAGACCAAGAAGGTTTCAAGGTCATTGGTATCGGTGATGAAGTTGAAGTTGCGCTTTTCGTTGGTGAGGATGAAGCTGTTTACTCCTAACACCTCGCCGTTAGCATTAACAGTTGGCCCGCCCGACATGCCGGGGCTGATATCGGCGTTGATTTCCGTGGTAGGAATACCGCTGTCGGCCCTATACTGTTGGCTAGAAGCTGTACCGGACTTGAATGATGCCCGAACGCGAGTTCCGTCAACGACCCCAGAGACCGTAGCGGGGAAGCCGACTGCGGTTAACTCATCACCATTTTCTGGCGAGGTGTCAGCAACTACCAGCGGTGGCGTGGCTTCGATGCCGCCGACGTGCAGCAGCGCCAGGTCGCCCTCCTCAAACCCACGGTAGGCCACAACCTGTGCCGTAATGGGATTGTTGGTAATAATGGCACCTTCGACGTCATTTGGCTGAATAACCTGGACGGTTTGTTCAACCGAATCACCAGAGTTTGGGCCTTCGACGGTCCAATTGACGGTCGCATCGTTAAGCAGGTCGAGCCTGTCAGCCTCGCCAAGGTAGGAGGACAGCAAGGCCGTGCGACCTTCCGACGGATCAACGCAGTGGCCAGCTGTCATGATGTGACCTTCTGCGCTAGCAAACCAGCCAGTACAGGACGAGTAGGTGGTGACTTCGTCGGTCCAAACACCTTCGCCATCGGTGAACACGTACCCTGGAATGTAGATGAACCCAGTCCACTCGGTGACAATGTACACGATGGATGATTCCACCTCTGCATTCGAGGCAGCGTAAGCAGGAGTTGGTGGTGATGACACCGCTCCTGCTGCTA
>Ga0247806_10001072_pt1 | contig 14031 bp, 10 predicted proteins | sample UWRJL059202B1_FD_179935 | JGI IMG/M metagenome (GOLD analysis project Ga0247806, IMG submission 179935) | Plant litter microbial communities from Arlington Agricultural Research Station in Wisconsin, United States - UWRJ-L059-202B-1 | ecosystem: Environmental > Terrestrial > Plant litter >... | reverse complement strand
TTACGATTCTCAGTCAAAATGGAATAAGGCTAACTCGCCATCTAATGCTGCAGATTATCAAGGATGTTCATTACCGGTAGACCAGTTTACTTTTGTCGCTAAACGTAAAGGTTTTCCTTGTGGTTCTTACACTGTAAAGATGGAAAACTGGGACGATGACAGCCGTTTATACATTAATGGTGCACAGGTTTGGAATTTTAATGGTTACAGCGGCGGACAGCCAATACAAAACATAGGTACATATAATCTTGATGCAAACTCTACTGTAGAACTTAGGACAGGAGAAAATGGTGGGGATGCAAACGCAAAACTTACCATAGTACTTGTAACTGCTCCTGCAGGCCCAACAGGAATAACGGGTGTTAATACAATTTGTAAAAATACAAGCATTACACTTACTGCTACAGGTGCTACACCAGCTACAGGTGGTACTTACCAATGGGGTACAGGTACTGTTGTGGGAGAGAATGTTTTAACAGGAGCTACTGCGGCAACACTTACAATAGTTATTCCTGCAAGTACTACATACTGGGTAAGAATTAAAAATACCGAAGGATGCTATACAACAGGTGTTACAAAAGCTGTTACAGTGCCGGCAGCACTTGTTTACAACAACGGAGTATGGAACGGAACTCCTACTATAGAAACATCGGTAGAAATACAATCTAACCTTACAATGGCTCAAAATCTTGAGGTTTGTTCATGCCAGGTAAAAGCTAATGCTACGCTTACAGTTGCAACGGGTAAAACGCTAACGGTAAAAAATAAGCTTACGGTAGATACTGGTGCAGCGCTAATTATAGAAAACAATGCAGCTTTACTGCAAATAGAAAGAGCACAGGCAGAGGGTAATATTATAGTGCATAAGAACAGCAACCCACTTTACCACTTAGATTACACAATGTGGTCGGCACCGGTAACAGGTCAAAACTTATTTGCTTTCTCTACCCAAACATTATCTACACGTTTTTACCACTATGGTTACACAGTTACTAACGCAACTACAAATACAGGTGCAGAATATTACAACCTGGTAGACCCGTTAACCACTAATTTTGCACCTGCACAAAGCTACCTTATACGTATGCCAGACACGAACAGTACAAGTGGTTACAATGGAGGCAGTACAGCGATTTCTTTTGATGGTGTTTTTACAGGTGTGCCTAACAACGGAGACTATACAACGCCTGCATCTACACAGGGTAACCGTTATACAGCAGTAGGCAACCCATACCCATCGCCTATAAGTGTTAAAGAATTTTTTAACCAAAACAACGGTGTAATAGATGGTAACTCTGGAATTTACTTATGGAGAAAGAAAAATAACCGCCGCGAATCGTCTTATGCTACCATAACGCTTGCAGCCTTTACTAAAAACTCTGCAATTGGTGGTGGTTCAGAACAAGGTGTTTACTTTGGCCGCGATAACAACACATGGATGCTTTCTCAGGGACAAGGCTTTTTAGTAAGAACAGCAGCTAATGCTACTAATGCTAACATTACTTTTACAAACAGCATGCGTAAAGCAGCACCGGCTTCAGGTTCGCAATCATTCTTCAGGACAGCAGCAGATACATCTTCACGCCTTTGGTTAAACATAACAGATGGCCAGGATGGCTTTAGCCAGGCAGCTGTAGCCTATATGGAAGAAGGTACTCTGGGTCTTGATTATGGCTATGATGGCAGAATGTTAAACGACAGTGCCGATTTATCAATATATTCTATTGCAGATGAAACTAAATTAACAATACAGGCAAGGCCATTATTTACAGCAGGTGATGTAGTGCCGGTAGGTTTTAAAGCAGGTGCAGCAGGACAGTTTACAATAGCTTTAGATCATGTTGAAGGAGTTTTTGAGCAAGGACAGGATATTTTCTTAAAAGACAACCTTCTTGGTACAACAACTAATATTACAAACCAGGGTTACACTTTTACAACAGAAGCAGGAACATTTGCAGACAGGTTTGAAGTAGTATATTCTACAGAGGCGTTGGGAACAAATAATCCTCAAATAAATGCAAATAGTGTTATCGTATTCAAAGATGGTACGTCTATAAACATAAACACTGGTACTGCTGAGATGACAGATGTTGCAATATACGATATACAGGGAAGAAAGCTTTACAGCAAAAGCGGTGTTAACGCAACTACAACTATTGTTTCTGGCTTACAAGTACAATCTGAAGTGTTGATTGTAGAGGTTAATACTGTAAAAGGAAAAATTTCTAAAAAAATAATATTCTAAGTACATATTATATTAATTGCAAAAGAGGCTGTCTAAAATTAGGCAGCCTCTTTTAATTTTGAAGAAACAAAGAAAAAGCCTTTAAGATAAAGGCGGGCACAGCTTTAACAGTAGCAAATATCCCGCAGTGTTGCTATTATTAATTATAAGCTTCTTCTAATTTTGCGATATCTATTTTTTTCATCTCCATCATGGCTTTCATAACATTGTTGGCTTTTATCGGGTCTTTGTCCATAAGCAATTTAGGCAGTATGGTTGGGGTTACCTGCCACGATATCCCAAACGGGTCTTTAAGCCAGCCACAATCACTTTCCTGTCCGCCGTTTTTAGTCAGGCCGTACCAGTAATGGTCTACTTCTTCCTGATTATCACAATTTATGGTAAACGAAACAGCCTCGGTATGTTTAAATTGCGGACCGCCATTAAGAATCATGAATTGCTGTCCGAATATTTCAAAAGTTGCTGTTAGTATACTTCCGGTTTCTCCGGGAGAAGCGTCAGTATTACGCAATAAAGCATTTATTTTAAAATCCTTAAAAATACTTTTGTAAAGGTCAAGTGCCTCATCTACGCGACCGTCGAACCAAAGGCAGGGTGTTACTTTTTGCATATTACTGGTTTTAAGTTTGTTGTTTACCAAAGTTAAAAGATTACAATTGAACTTATGCTGTGCAAAACCGACAATTAAAGGGGTGTAACAGGACATAAAAAAATCAGCCGGCATTGCCGGCTGATCTTGTATGGTTTAAAAAGCTGAGGCTTTGTATTAAAATTGCTCTCTTCCTGCAAAATGGAAAGCACCTTCTATAGCTGCATTCTCATCACTGTCAGAACCATGAACGGCATTCTCGCCCATAGAAGTAGCATATTTTTTACGGATAGTACCTTCGGCAGCATCGGCAGGGTTTGTAGCGCCAATCAGTTTCCTGAAATCTTCAACTGCATTTTCTTTTTCAAGGATAGCTGCAACGATAGGGCCGCCCGACATGAACTCTACAAGCTCGCCATAAAAAGGCCTTTCGCTGTGTACTGCATAAAATGCTTTAGCATCTGCCACAGTAAGTTGCGTTAATTTTAAAGATACAACTTTGTAGCCTGCATCTGTTATCATAGATAAAATACCACCGATATGTCCGTTTTTAACAGCATCCGGTTTAATCATTGTAAAAGTTCTGTTTGTTGCCATGGTGTTTTTTATATTTTGCGCAAAAGTAATGGTTTTAAATCAATACTTAAAATTTAGATGGTTTCTTTAAGGATAATTTAAAATTAGATCAGAGATCAAACTTAAAAGTCATATCTTTTTCTCACCTCTTCGTCAAATTCTTCAAATGATATTGCAGTTGAAGGATGCCGCAGATATTCTTCCCTACGCTCCATTAGAATTGCAAGTTGCTCGTCTGTCATAATACTAAATTTTTAAAGTACCACTACGTTAAATTCCTGCTCTAAAGGCTTAAGCTCTTTAAAGAGTTTGTCTAATAATTTACCATCGTGCTCCAGGTAAAACTCGGCAAAGTTAACTGCACGTTCCTGTAACGAGCGGTTAGGGAAAAGTTCGTTTTGTATAAGTGTAATGCGCTCCAGCTGGTTGGCATGGCTGCGTTTTTCGGCGCGGAGTAATTTTTTTTCAAGGTTTTCGAGGCCTTTAATTTGTTTTGTTTGCTGTGCCTGTACTGCCCCGGTAAAAGAAGAATCGGTTTGCGCAGCTATTTGTGTAAGTTTATCAAACTGTTGTTTCAGTACTTCTTTCTGCTCCGAAAAATCAAGTTGGAAAGCCGAGAATTCCTGTACTTTTTTATTAAGCAATTGCTGTTGCTTAGTAAATACATCTGCCCAGGTAAGGTGTAGTTTATCCAGCTTTTCTGCCTGTTTTTGTGTTGCCAGTAAAACAGAGTTGCGCAGTAACAGGATTGGGAACGTAACATTAGATGCTTCAAAAAACGACTTTAACTCCAGCCAGTATGCCAACTCGCCGCCGCCGCCTATGTAGCAAAGGTTGGGTAATATAACTTCCTGGTATAGCGGACGCATAATAACGTTAGGGCTAAATTTTTCGGGGTAGTTCTCTAACTCGGCAAGCAATTCGACTTCGGTAAAGGTGCGGGTGGTATTGTTTATAGTATAAGTACCATCTTGAAGTATAATGCGTTCGCGAAGGTTATCTTCTATATAAAAAAGGTTTATTTCGCGGGGGTTAACCTGTATATTGTAATCTTTAAGTAGCTCTGTAGTTTCTGCAACTTTTTGTTGCGATGTTTGGTGCAGCAATTCTTCCTTAACGTACGGGATGAATAGCTTTTTGAGGTCGGCAGTATCGGCATCAATAATTACAAGCCCCTGCTCGCCAAATATCTCGTTAGCAAGATACCGCGTGGCATCGGCAAGGTTAGTGTGCTTTAGGTAAGACGCTTCAAAAAGGTCTTTAAGCCATTTGGCGTTGTTGCCCAAACCCAGTTCTTTACTAAAGGCACCAAGCACGGCATCAAGCCCTTCTACATTAAGCCTGCCAACGGGGCCAGCACTTTCGCGGGGCCATTTTATTTTTTTATTCTGAAAATTAAAGTAGTTTATCTCCTCAAAATCATGGTCTTCTGTTGCCATCCAGTACACCGGTACAAAATGATAATCGGGATATTCCTCTTTTAACTGCTTTGCCAAATTAATTGCCGAAACTATCTTATATAAAAAATAGAGCGGGCCGGTAAAGAGGTTAAGCTGATGGCCGGTGGTTACAGTAAACGTATTGTTCTTGCGTAAGCGGGTTATGTTTTTTTGGGTAAGCGCAGATGTTTCAATGCTGCTATACTGGTTTTCTAATGTATCGGCCAGTATGCTGCGAAACTCAGGATTGTAGTTTTGCTGCTTTTCTTCAATTTGCAATTTAAAGTTTTGCAGGGTAGGGAAGCGGTGATACAATGGCTTCAGGGTATCGTGCTGGTTTAGATAATCGTTTATAAGCGGTGTAAAATATCCTGAACTTTGATAGCTGATACAGTCTGATGGCATTGTAACTTGTTTTGTGCAAAATTACGGAAAAAAGGAATAGATAGATGGTTTTCTATCATTAATGCCATTTATGTGTACAAAAGCGGCATTGCTTTGCCATGGGTGTACGGGCAAGTTTACCACATTTAGGGCAATTGTTTAAGAATACTTTGTCCTTAAATCGTTCAAGAATAATGGTAGCCGTTTTTATTGTACAGGCATAATTCCCTCCTTTAATTATAGTTAAAGCATTTACATCATCAAATTGCTTTGATATAGATTGTGCAATAACGTGTCTTTCTTTAAGAGTAAGTAAATCAGAATAAAAATCGGTGATATATGTTGCTGTTTGTATATCCATAAAGTGTACGATAGCCAGATGGCATTAGTTTTATTGTGCGAAATTACGCAAAACGTGAATAGATTGATCTGTCTAAAATAAAAGCCTTATCTCTTAGTTATGGAGACAGTTCCCATAATCCCGTTCGGCCCATAATAGTTATCTAAAGCGGCATTCAGGCCAATTGATATGCCATTTAGTCTTCTTATTTTCCGGATAACCTTTTCTGCATCTTTAGTGTTTTTTATTAGATACTTACGGCCATTAACATAATACATGCACGCAGCAAAACGAACACCCATATTTTTTACAATAGCTGTTTTGATTGCCTCAGGCTTGTCAATTATATAATTATTTCTTCTGTTTCCAATACCCTCATTAGCTCTGTTACCGCCCATCATAATCCTGTCATTACCTCGCATAGGTTGTCCTAAAGGAAATTCTTTTGTGTGAGCAAGTTGTTCTTTAATAAGTTTTAACAGCAATTCTTTTTTTACTTTACCACTTATTTCCTTGCAGTAAAACATACAGGCAAATCTATAAGCAGAATAATTTTGACCGAAAAAAATGGTAATGTCTTCAAAATTGTTAGACTTGGCTTTTTGTACAAGGCTGTCATCAATTACTGCAGCATAAGTAGAATCGAGGTCGTGTTGTGTTACCTTGTAAGTATTTACGTTTACTGTGTAAGGTTCATCAAAGTCATTATTCTCAGTACGGTCGTCATATCTGAAATACCGCCAATTTATATTAACAATACTATCTTTACCAATGGTATAGCTATTATAGCCAATATCGTTTACCCAAAACTTTTCAAATTTACCATTTATACTCAATTTTATTGTTTCTCCCAATGATGTATGTAGACTATAATTGCCATAAGTATCTGTTAATTCACTCATCTTTGAAGGATAAGATACGACTTTGACACTATTCATAGGTTGGTTGCGAACATTCGTAACCCTTCCGCTAATTATTTTTTCCTGCCCAAAACATGCAGAGGTATACATGACTATAATAAAGATTATTGTTCTCATGATAATAGTGTTCTTAACGTAAATATACCCAAAATCCCTACACCTCATTATTTAAAAAATATCCCGTATTTTTGCATTCTTAATCCCCCAATTGTTTTGAGTACCAAAGTATTTATCGTTACCCCGCCCTTTACACAGCTTAACACGCCTTACCCGGCTTCGGCATATATAAAAGGGTTCCTTAATACTAAAGGCATAGCTTCTACACAGGCCGACCTGGGTATTGAGGTTATACATAAACTGTTCTCTAAACAAGGATTAACAGATTTGTTTGAAGAGATAAGTAATAGGCAATTGGCAATAAGCAATTGGCAACAGGCAATTGACAATAAGCAATTAGCAACAGGCAATGAGCAATTAAATATAGCCAATACTAATACATCCCCCGAAGCTAACTCCCCTCTCCTTCGGAGAGGGGCTGGGGGAGAGGACAACCATGTAACAGTTAACGAGATAGGGGTCGGGGGTGAGGTTGAACCTTCAACTTCCGATTCCTACCCGGTAGTTCCATCCCCTCAATTTGGTGCTGCGGGTCAAGACCAACAACCATCAACCAACAACCATCAACCATTATCTGCCAACGCTCAACGCATCATTGCCCTTAAAAAAGAGTACCTAAAAACCATTGATGCCGTTATCCTGTTCCTGCAGGGGCATAACCCCACGCTAAGCCACCTTATTTGCCGCGAAGATTTCCTGCCCGAAGCATCGCGATTTGCACAGTTGGAAGAGCTTGACTGGGCTTTTGGAACAATGGGCGTTCAGGATAAGGCCAAGCACCTTGCCACGCTGTATCTTGAAGATATAAGCGACCTGATTGTAGAGTGCATCGATCCGCATTTTGGCTTTAGCCGCTATGCCGAAAGGATGGGGCGATCGGCTAACTCGTTCGATGAGTTGTACAACATGCTGCAGCAGCCGTTTACGTATATCGACGAGATTTTAATTGCGTTGCTGCACGAACGAATGCTTACGGTTAACCCTCAACTGGTATGCTTTTCGGTACCTTTTCCGGGTAATTTGTATGCCGCCTTTAGGAGCGCACAGTACATTAAGCAAAACTTCCCAGGCGTAAAGACGGCTATGGGCGGCGGTTTCCCCAATACCGAATTGCGCTCCCTTGCCGATGCCCGCGTGATGAAATTCTTTGATTTTATAACACTCGATGATGGCGAATCTCCGTTGGAATGCCTTATAGAACATATAGATGGCAAGCGTGAGGTGGGGCAGCTTAAACGCACATTCGCATTGATAGACGGTGCTGTTAAATATATAGACAATTCCGGCTGCCGTGATTACAAGCAAGCCGATGTGGGCACACCCGATTATAGCGACCTGCTTTTAGATAGTTACATATCGGTTATAGAGATAGTAAACCCTATGCACCGCATGTGGAGCGATGGCCGCTGGAACAAACTTACCATGGCGCACGGCTGCTACTGGGGCAAGTGCACATTTTGCGATATTTCTTTAGATTATATTAAGGTGTACGAACCTGTAGCGGCAAAACTGTTGTGCGACCGTATGGAACAGCTTATTGCCCAAACGGGACAAAATGGCTTTCATTTTGTAGATGAAGCGGCACCGCCCGCACTCATGCGAGAAATGGCACTGGAAATTCTGCGACGTAACCTTGCTGTTACATGGTGGACAAACATTCGCTTCGAAAAAAGCTTTAGTGCCGACTTATGCCGAATCCTTAAAGCTTCCGGTTGTATTGCAGTTTCCGGTGGGCTGGAAGTAGCATCAGACAGGCTTTTAGAGCTGATACAAAAAGGCGTAACCGTTGCCCAGGTTGCGCGTGTTACCAACAACTTTACACAGGCCGGCATTATGGTGCACGCCTACCTTATGTATGGTTTCCCTACCCAGACGGCGCAAGAAACGATAGATAGCCTCGAAATGGTACGCCAAATGTTTGAAGTCGGAATACTGCAGAGTGGTTTTTGGCACCAGTTTGCCATGACCGCACACAGCCCCGTGGGTATGTACCCGGAGCAATTTGGCGTGCTTAAAGAAACAGAACACATAGGCAGCTTTGCCAATAACGATATTATACACATCGATAAATCAGGAGCCAACCACGATAAGTTTAGCTTCGGGCTTAAAAAGTCGCTGTTTAACTACATGCATGGTATTTGTTTTGATTATCCGTTGCAGGACTGGTTCGAGTTTAAAGTTCCCAAAACCAAAGTGCCCGATGGCTACATCTATGGTGTGCTGCAGGAAGATGATAACTTTACCACTAAGCCTACTGCAAAAGTGGTTTGGACGGGAGGAAAGCCAACCATTGCTTATGTAACCAAAACTAAAAAAGGCAGAAGTTTTGAGAATGCTTCGCTTACCTTTCACGATAAAAAAGAGAGCTTTACCATACTGGTAGATAAAGAGCAGGGCGAATGGCTAATTGCCTTTTTAGAAAAAGCTGCCGTAGCAAATAAAGGCGTTATGAGTTTTGCCCAAACAAAACAAAGCTATGAAGATGCCGGACTTGAAGACTTTGAGTTGCTATGGTACAGTAAGCCTGTAAATACCCTTAAAGAATTTGGGTTGTTAGTACTGTAAAAGAAAAAGCCCAAATTATAATTTTGGGCTTTGGTAATATTAGTTTATACATTAAAACTTATTGCGTTTATCCTGTAATACTTTATATTTAGTTTTTTGTTCTTCAGATAGTATCTTCATTATCTTATCGTCTATTTTATCATTAAGTGATTTTGCCTTGTCGCGCTTTTCGTCGCTGGTAATTTCTTTCGCAGCCATAAGCTCATTAATGGGGTCGCGCTGTTCTTCAATTATATTGCGTACAGCCGCCTGCTGAAAATCATCAAGCTTAAGCTCTTTAGTGTAATAAATAACTGTTTGGTCTACAAAGTCTACCTTGCCATTTTTGCCTTTAGGGGCAGGGCCATTTTTATACTGATTACGTCCTATGCTGCGATCTACCTGTGCAAAAGATGCTGCAGATATAAATAACGCCATTGCTAAAAAAATATAATACGCTTTAAATTTCATAGTGTATTTAAATTGATTATCAAACTTAATAAAAAAAGCTAAAGTATTTTACTTTAGCTTCATTTTTTTAATTGGCTTGTACAGTTGCCGGAACGCCATAAAGGTCGAACTCAGTAGCATCGGTAATAATAATATTTACAAACTCGCCTGTTTTAAGGTAAGCTACAGTTGCGTCTATAAGCACTTCGTTATCAACATCAGGACTATCAAATTCGGTTCTTCCCACAAAATGGGCACCTTCTTTACGGTCGATGATACAACGGAATGTTTTACCTATTTTTTCTTGGTTAAGGTCCCACGAAATCTGGCTTTGTATTTCCATGATCTCGTTAGCACGTTGTTGTTTTACATCGGCAGGAACATCATCTTCAAGCAGGTAGGCATGCGTGTTCTCTTCATGGCTGTAAGTAAAACAACCTAAACGTTCAAAACGCATTTCCTGTACCCAGTCTTTCATGATCTGGAAATCCTCTTCGGTCTCGCCCGGGTAACCCGTAATAAGTGTAGTCCTTATAGTCATGCCCGGCACGGCCTCACGAAACTCTTTTAACAGCTTAGTGGTTTTGGCCTGTGTAGTACCGCGGCGCATTGATTTTAATATTTTATCGCTTATGTGTTGTAGCGGAATATCAAGGTAGTTGCAAATTTTAGGTTCGCGCCTCATAAGTTCCAGCACATCCATAGGGAAACCTGTAGGGAATGCATAATGCAAACGAATCCACTCAATGCCTTCTACAGCGGCAAGGCCTTCCAATAGTTCGGCAAGGTTACGTTTTTTGTACAGGTCAAGGCCATAATAGGTTAAATCCTGTGCAATAAGTATAAGCTCTTTTACACCATTTTTAGCAAGTCCCTGTGCTTCCTTAACCAGTTTTTCAATAGGCTGAGAAACATGTTTACCACGCATTAATGGTATAGCACAAAAACTGCACGGGCGGTCGCAGCCTTCGGCAATTTTTAGATATGCATAGTTTTTTGGGGTAGTGGTAAGGCGTTCGCCCAGTAGTTCGTGCCTGTAGTCAGCACCCAGTGCCTTAAGCAACCCCGGAAGCTCTGTAGTACCAAAATACTGGTCTACATTAGGGATCTCTTTTTGTAAATCGGGCTTATAGCGCTCACTAAGGCAGCCTGTTACAAATACCTTGTCTACAAGCCCCTGTTCTTTTTTGTCGACATAATTAAGTATCATGTTAACCGACTCTTCCTTGGCATTGTCAATAAATCCGCAGGTGTTTATAACAATGATGTTTCCTTCGTCGTGTGCAGGAGCCTCATGGGTAACATCTTTACCGCTCGCGCGTAGCTGGCCCATAAGCACTTCGCTGTCATACACGTTCTTAGAACATCCCAGCGTGATTACATTGATTTTATTTTTCTTTATCGACTTGGTTCTCATGTACTTGAAATTGGAGTGCAAAATTAAGCATTTATTAACAGGTACACGTATTTTGTGAGTTAAAATTTAGTTGAAAGACTTACAGATGCAAGATGATAGATGAGAGACAGTTAAAGGTGGTGGGTAATTTACCAATTTTCCAACTAGCACGTCTACTATCTCATATCTATAATCTAAAATTAAAAAAGCCACCCGAATATATTCCCGGATGGCTCTTTCGTTTATAGTAAGATGAAAAACTATAAGTCTATTGTATAAGATAATGTAATGTTATTGCCTGTGGTGTTAACCCTTGCGGCATCGGTTAGTCCGGGAGTAAACAGCGCAGTATTTGTTTTGCGCTGGTACCATGAATAAGCAAGGTCTAATCGGGAGCCTCCGCCCAGAGCAAAACCAAAACCTGCAGTAGCACCGGTAAGCCCGCCCACGCTGCCACTGTTTTTATAAGGGCTTTGCTGGTAGCGGTAACCACCCCTTAGGCTAAATGCTTTAATGCGGTACTCGCCACCTATACGCAATTCTCCGGCCCAGTCAAGGGTGTTGGCAAGCTCTGTATTAAGGGCAGTATATTTATCTCCGGTATATTTTGTGTTGCCATAATTTCTCAGGGCATAATCTACGCTTATAAGTCCGCTTTTGCCAAAAATGTAAGCAAGGCTTCCTGTATATTTAGAAGGAGATTTTATAGTATAATCGTCTGTAACAAATGTAGCACCGGGATTATAGCCCGTGGTAGTGCCATCATTATTAGCGGTAACGCTTTGATTAATTTCATCCTGCAGCCTTAACCATGTAGGCGACTCATAAGCAAGCCCTACCCGAAAAGCCTCGGTAACTTTTGCAATAGCACCCACGTTAAACGATACTCCGCCGCCATACGTATAGCGCCTTGTGTCTAACTGGTACCATTGCAACCCTGTTGAATTGGGGTTATTAGTGTCTTCATAGAGGGTGGTAGTATTAATATAGTCGGCAAAATGCACGTTAATGTTAGCACCCACATATAATTTTTCTTTAAGCTGTGCGGCAAAATTTAGCGCCACTTTGCCATTAAAGCCGGTAGTATTTATATAGCTCTCCTGGTAGTAGTTGCCTCCTGCAGGTACATTGCTTATATAAGGCGCTCCCACAGGGCTGGTGTTAGGGTTAAAAACATAAGCATTGTAACCCAGGTAAGCCTGCTGGTCTATAAAGCTATAGCCCACATAGTCGTTTGTGTTGCCGTTAAGTACGCCTTCTGTAACGGGGCCTTCGTTCCCTATACCGTTAGCATAGCGAAGAAAATAGCGGTCTAACGAGTTGGTAGGGTTAATACCGCGAATACTAAGTGTATTTTCGAAACTATTAGTGTTCTCATAATTAAAGCCCAGCGTAAACTTGTTCATAAAAGCACCTTCCTTAGCATTGTTAAAAACAAAAACGGCACCCACCTGGTTAAGGTCGAAACTGTTGTCGTTCTGTTTTTGCGAAGTGCCAAAATAGTTTGCTTTATTGCTTACGTTATAGCTGCTTACCGTAGCAGTACCACTATTGTATAAAAAAATGGCCGATCCTGCAGGGTTTACACCAATGGATGACATATCTCCGCCCACGGCACCAAAAGCACCGCTCATGGCGCGAAAACGTGCAGTACCGGTAAGGTTATCCTGCGTATATCGCAAGGCATCGGCAGCACTGTTAAGGTCCTGCTGTGCGTGTGCTGCTGTCGCTGCAAGTACAATTGCAGCGCAAAATAAATATTTCTTCATAGCTTATTATTCGTTTAAAAAAATAGTCCCATGTTATTGCAAAGCACATTAACATGGGACTGTATGGGTTTATTAGCCTCTTCGGCCGCCACCGCCGCCCCCGCCACCGCGAGAACCGCCGCCTCCGCCACCGCCGGATGATCTTCCTCCGCCAAAGCCGCCACCTCCACCGCTACTGCGTGATGGTGCACTAAAGCTTGGGCTGCTGCTGCGTGATGGTGCACTTGCCGGTGAGTAACTTCTTGTGCCGCTGTTGTTGTAACCGCGTGATGAGTTGTTAAATGAGTTGCGTGATGGTGCTACGGCATTATTTCTGCCGGCATTATCATATCTTGTTCCGCCATTTACAGAGCGTACTGTACCTGTATTGTTTCTGCCGTTATTAAATCGCGTAGTGCTGATCGTAGACCTACCGCCGGAATAAGCCGACCTGCCTGCTGCATTACCAATTGCCGACCTGCCACCATAGTTTGCTACACCACGGCCTCCTGCATAAGATGACCTTCCGCCTGCATAGGCAGATCTTCCTGCCGAATTGCCACGAGGGTAAGCCATATTGCTCCTGCCATAATTACGGCCGTAATTATAGTTGTAATGGTTGTTGCCGTAGTAGCCGTTGTAATAGCCGCCACCGTAGCCACCCCAGCCGCCATAATAGCCGCCGCCGTAACCCCAGCCTAAACCAAGGCCCCAGCCACCGTAGTACCCGCCGCCCCAGCCGTAGCCAAGACCCCAGCCACCATAACCGCCATAACCCCAGCCACCATAGTAAGGATAACCACCCCAACCGTAGCCAAGGCCCCAGCCACCGTAACCGCCGTAACCATAGCCATTGCCGCCATATACATTTACGGTAACATTATCTGTACTATCGCCCCAGCCGCCATAAGCGTCTACGTTTTGGTTTTGCACGCTTACTACAGTATCGTTATAAGTGCTGTAATTATCTACATCGGTTAAAACAGGGTACTCGTCCTGCAAAGAGTTAAAGTAAGTTGCATAACCGGTATTTTGGCCGCTGTTATCGCCGTCCCTGTATTGTTGTACAGAGCCGTCGTTGTATTTATAAACAGGATCGTTATTACGGTCGCGCGGCACAGAGCCGTAAACACCATCGCTGTCGTTAGCCGATGTATTTTGGTACGAACTGCAGGAAGTTGCAGCCCAGCCAAGAAATCCCATTAATGAAAAAAGGGAAATCCTGCGGAGGTTTAAGTATTCAGTTTTCATATCTCTGCATTTTTTTATTGTTCACCATACAA
>Ga0247806_10001071_pt1 | contig 14054 bp, 16 predicted proteins | sample UWRJL059202B1_FD_179935 | JGI IMG/M metagenome (GOLD analysis project Ga0247806, IMG submission 179935) | Plant litter microbial communities from Arlington Agricultural Research Station in Wisconsin, United States - UWRJ-L059-202B-1 | ecosystem: Environmental > Terrestrial > Plant litter >... | reverse complement strand
TCACCTCTTCCCATCCCGAACAGAGTAGTTAAGCCCGCCTGCGCAGATGGTACTGCAGTTTGTGGGAGAGTATGTCATCGCCTTTCTTTCTAAAACCCCCTTATCCAGTCGATAAGGGGTTTTTGTTGTTATAATGAGTGCCTGATTATGCCAAACTACTTTTTTTTAACAGCAAACTTCGGATCAATACTAAAACCTGTGGGATAGCACATTTATGCATATAAATTAGTTAGCCTGAAGAGGAAGAATTCTACACATCGTACAACCCCTGAATTTACTTCTAAAACTTTTTATCTTCGCATTGAAAGACTGCATGTTCGCTGTCATGCAGAGGGTTATTTCTTTTACCTTATTGTGTTGCTTTAAAGGTATTCTACTAAGTATACTAATTATGTACTCAGCTTTAGTGCCCTGTAGCACAGCCACTATCGAACCTTTTTTACCCTTAGCCTTTTTATTGGTAAGGATAGTGTAGAGTTCGCTATGGGATAAAGATGTTTCGTCAATAGCAAGGTGCTTGCCCATATTTTCATTAAAGAGCAGCCAATCCCGTTCGTGGGGCTTTTGCTTCCATTCTTTAAAATCGCTTATAAAGTTTTGTACTGGTAGTGCAGGTTCCTGTCATTCACATTATAAAACCCGGCTATACTTTGGTATCGTGGTTATTGGTATCGACTAATTTCTTTTAAAAAAGAAGCGAACTCACTGGTTAAGCGGGTTCCTTTCGCTACTAAATGCCAATTCCGGTATACTACTTTACCGCTTGTCTCACTCATCCACCTGCGGCACTTTATATGCAGGCATACCTGATGCCCACGGATAGGGAAATCTTGTACGGTTATCTCATCAAAGAAACCTTTTGACTGTAATTTATCTAACGAAAATTCTTTAGGCTGCTTATTCTGTTCTTCCAGATATAAGTGAAGCACTTCTTCCTGCTTATCCATTGGTTAGTTCAAAATACTCAAATAGGATTGGAGGTAATAATGTTTTTAAAAGTTCCCTTAATTAATTGTCCTTATTAATGAGAAATGGTTGACTCTTTTATACGAATTAGTTGCTATAATCTAAATAATCAACCACCATTAAAAACACCCAATGGTAATTAATACGATTGGGTGTTTTAATAAATGGCTTATTATAATATGTTTGAATTGCTATGCCTACAACTATAGCTTAAAACCATAAGCAAAGCGTAGTGCTACCTGATCGGTTCCAAAGTCGTTCATACCCTCATAGCGTGCACTTATGTCAATATATTTACTGGCCCATCCTATGCTTGGTGCCCATAAAAATGTAGTCTGGTTATAACCATTAGTTACAGCAAAACCGGCACCTGCTTCGCCCATTACATAAAACTGGTCTTCCCAAACAAAAGCTTTAAAACCGGCCTTCAATGGAATAAAACCAAGATCCTTAACGTCTTTATCAGCAAAAAGGTTTGTAAAACCTGTTGTAAGTGTTAATGAGGTTTTCTTGGTAAGATCGTATTGAAACCTTACATCTGCCCCCAGCGCAAAATTAAAATTGCTGTCGGTTGGCAAACCTGCATTAATGCCAAATCCTAAACGATAATTCTGGTCGTAATTATCAATAGCAGGGTTATTAGTACCTTCTATTTTTTGTGCGAAACTATTTGCTCCCGTTAAAAACAATGCTCCCAGCATTAGTGCTTTAAAATTCATTTTCTTTTTCATTGCTTTCTCTCTTTAAGTTGTTGTTAGTGAAGCAAAATTAGTGTAATACAATTCTCATCATTTGTAATATTCTGTTAAAATAGTATCAAAGAAATAATAAAATTAAGATATGTCTTACATAAAATAATGATTCATAATGTTTTAAGATCTTTTAATTACTATTACAAACATAGATATTACCTTTGCGGTAAAATTTAAAATGTGGGCTTAATACTGTATAGAAAAGAATTTTCAACTAACATTCGCCTGGCATACCCTGTAATACTGGGCATGCTGGGGCATACCCTTATAGGCGTTATAGACAATATTATGGTGGGCCGCCTTGGGGCTACGCAGCTGGCTGCTGTATCGTTAGCTAATAGTTTTGTGTTTATAGCTATGTCGGCAGGGATTGGTTTCTCTACGGCAATTACACCCATAGTGGCGCAGGGTGATGCTGCTAAAGACGTTAAAACAGTACGTTCGGCATTTCACCACGGATTAATGCTATGCATTATTTTAGGGATTTTTTTATTTTGTGTGGTATCTCTTGCTACACCTTTAATGAGGCTTATGCGCCAGCCAGACGAAGTTATTGCCCTTGCAAAACCGTTTGTGGGCTGGGTAGGATTTTCATTGCTGCCTATGGTTATTTTTCAGGGATATAAGCAATTTGCCGATGGTTTATCGCTTACTAAATATGCGATGTATGCGGTTATATTTAGCAATGTCATTCACGTGGGTATTAATTATGTAGTTATATATGGTATATGGTTTTTTCCTAAAATGGGAATGATGGGCGCCGCTATTGGAACCGTAACATCGCGCATTGCCATGCTCATATTTATGCATTATTCGCTATCACACAATACGCAACTTAAACAATATTTCAGCAATTTTAAATTTAGCGAAATAAAAAAATCCATGCTAAAAAAAATAGTATCGCTGGGGTTGCCATCGTCTATGCAAATGTTGTTTGAAGTAGCGCTATTTACTGCGGCTGTATGGCTTTCCGGCTTTTTAGGCAAGACCAATCAGGCGGCTAACCAAATTGCCCTTAGCCTTGCCTCTATGACATTTATGTTTGCCATGGGGCTCAGTGTAGCAGCAATGGTACGCGTGGGTAACCAAAAAGGGTTAAAAGATTATGTAAGCCTGCGCATTGTGGCACGTTCTATTTTTTTACTTGCCATTATTATAGAAATTGTGTTTGCCCTCCTGTTTATCGCCCTGCATAATTATCTGCCACACTGGTTTGTTAATGCCGAAGATGTTTTACAATTAAAAGATAATACCGAAGTGATAAAAATTGCAGCTAACTTATTAATAGTTGCTGCTGTTTTCCAGATATCCGATGGCATACAGGTAGTAGTGCTTGGCGCTTTGCGCGGCCTCCAGGATGTAAAAATTCCTACAGTAATAACTTTTGTAGCCTACTGGGTTATTGGATTCCCAATTTCATTTTATTTGGGATTATACACTCCGCTTAAAGCTACCGGTATATGGATAGGTTTGCTGGCGGGATTAACTGCTGCAGCATTATTTTTGTATCTTCGCTTTAATTATTTAACCAGGCAGATGATAAGCACCCAACCGCTCATTAAGAAACAACATTGTAGAGCGGGGGCTTTATAAACTTTCAACTTTCAAACTTTAGATTTTATGGAACTACCAAAATTTGTACTTGCAGATAATACTGATTTTCCCGAAGATATTTTTATCATTCACCTTGACTACCCACGCTTTATAATAAATTTAAAAGACGATGAAGTGGAGTTTATGGAGGAGCCTGAAGACCTTGATGAAAATGAGCTTAATGCCGAAATGGAAGGCCTTATTGTTCTTGCTAATGAATTTTATGACAGGGAAGTACAGCGCTACGAAGAGTAGTTTTGTAGTCCCTTTTTAAGTTTGAATAACGATTATTTAGTACTTTGTCATTTTGAACAGAGTGTAACGCAGTCAAAGAATCTCTATTAGCAATTTATATGATGTATTGCTTTTGTTCGCTCATTATTACTAATGTGACCGTAAGCTAAAATACTTTTCTAACAATATAGCGGCGGCCGCAAATGGTGATAACTCATCGTTTTGCACCGCTTTTTTATTGGCCTCAAGTAGTTGGGCAATGTATTCCTGCGAGTAAAAATTCGCTTTAAGCTGTTCATTAATAGTCTCAGTAAGCCAATAACTATTTTGCTCGCTTCGGCGAATGCCAAAAAATCCATTATTTTTTGTAAGGTTTAAATATTCGCAGATGGTTAGCCACGTTCCGGCAATGCCGTCGTGTGTAATAGAACTGCATGTTGTAACCGTGGGCTGCCAGCCCGAAGTTTTTGCTGGAAATAAATGCAGTGCCCGGTTAAATTCTGTCTTGGCAAGTTTAGCTTTTTTTATATTATCGCCATCGGCTTTGTTAATTACTATCAGGTCGGCCATTTCCATAATGCCGCGTTTAATACCCTGTAATTCGTCTCCGGCGCCGGATATTTTTAGGAGTAAAAAAAAATCTACCATACTATGCACTGCGGTTTCGCTTTGGCCTACGCCAACTGTTTCTATAATAATTGTGTCAAATCCGCAGGCCTCACATAAAATAATAGCTTCACGTGTTTTTCGTGCCACGCCCCCTAAAGTATCTCCCGAGGCTGATGGCCGTATGTAAGCATTCTCGTCTTTAACTAACTCTTCCATCCTGGTTTTATCGCCTAAAATGCTTCCGTGCGATAATGAACTGCTGGGATCTACCGCTAACACCGCTACCTTTTTGCCAAGCCCAGTTAAGTATTTTCCCAATGCCTCAATAAATGTGCTTTTGCCTACACCCGGTACGCCGGTAATACCTATACGAATGGATTTATTAGCATGTGCCAGGCATTGTGAAATAACACTATTCGCTTTTTCAAGATGAACAGGATTAGTACTTTCAATTAAAGTTATAGCGCGGCTAAGCGCTGTTTTATTTCCTGATATTATTCCTCTTACCAATTCCTCTGCCGACGGCTGATTGTTGCGCAGCTTTGTTACGTAAGCAATAGCTTGTTTATTAATGCTTTCCGGTTGGGCAATGCCCTCACGTTCGTTAAGTGAAGATGTAGGTTTAGGTTTAGGTTTGTTCACAGTAATTACTTAGTTATTGTAAAATTAAGGGTTAGCAGCGAGTTGCACTAATTTACATAAACTAAAATTATTTTTATAATAAGCATGTAACTATATCTGCATGAATACTTGCGTATGTTATGATTTAATTATCATAATAAAATTAACGCAAATTCCATAAATACAACTCTTTCGTTAATAAGGCGTTAAAGGTTACTTTATCCTATAAATTTTAAGACTCTCTTAATATAACTGCCTGTATACAATGGCTAACTTAGTAATATAAATAAAGAAGTACACTTTGTTTACTAATACAAAACGCCATGAAAACACCACACAACCCAGAGAATGCAAAGCCGATAAATATGCCAGCTGAATTACATAAACACGACGCATCTGGTACCGACCCTAACCGTTATGCTACACCGGCTAACAAAGAAACAGATCCGGAGGCATACGCTAAACAACCGGACAACCATACCGCAGCTGATGAAAGGATGATTCATCCTGATAAAGGAGAAAATTAGAAACCACAAATTTTATAGTTATGATACAGTCAGATAATAACCAGGATCATTCGGAAGATAGAGAACAGTTCAAAAAAAGCACTCCTATACCGGAGAGCTATCAGGACAGGCATTATAATGAAAAGGCACACATGAGTGGCAGTATTCAAAAAAATACAATAGCTCACGAAAGGGCCAATTTAAACCCTAACCAGGAACAAAGGCCGGATAGTAAAAATCCTGAACGTAACAGGGATAAATAAGCTTTAATAAACCAAATAAAATAAATTCATTAAAAATTAGAAAGTTATGAGTAACAAAAAATTGATCTTAGGGATTGCAGCCGGTGCTGCGGCCCTTGCAGTAGTGGCTGTAGTACTTAAAAGAAAAGGATACCTTGACGGAGTTATAGAAAAAGCGGAAGGTTTTGGCGAAGAACTTGCTGATAAATACCAAAGCGTTAAAGAGACTGCACGTAAAAAATATGATGAAGTTTTGCAAAAAGGTGGCGAAATTGCCGATAAGATTAAATCATCACCTGATGGGCAGGCGGTAAAAGAAACTGCTGATAAGGTTGTAGATGCAGCTACTGCATAATACATACAATCCATTGAGCAATGAAAGGCATCTTATAATTTAGGGTGCCTTTTATTGTTTATTTTTATAAGATAAATTTTAAGGTCATGAAAATATACATACTTTGCCTGGCAATTATTGGTGTGATACTTTGGGGGTGCGGAAGCAAAGAAATTACCAATGCCAACAGTAAAACTATTGTGGGCAGCGGTCAGAATGCAGTTGCCGGAACTACAGTAAATGATACAGTACGTATTGCCAACGACTCTTTAGAATATGAAGTTATAATTATAGACCCCGGTTTTACGTCATGGCTGCAGGGCCGTGCCAAACCAAGAAACTATTACGGAATATCGTACCTTGAAAATAAAAACAACTTTTGGGTTAGTGAGTGGAATGCACGCGTAAACAATCCGCAGCGGTATGGCGACATGTATCAAATGCGCATAGACTACAGCCCCCAGATACGCTACGGCTATGAAGTAAATTATTTGCTGTATAATTATCTTGTGTATTTCCAAATTTCTAATAACCAAAGATTGGGTGGCAATGTACCCCAATACTAACCAAATGTAACTTATGGAAATATCTCATTTAGACCATCTTGTTTTAACAGTGGCAGATATAAGTACCACACTTGCTTTTTATAACCAGGTTTTAGGTATGGGTATACAACAGTATGGCGAGGGCAAGTTTGCGTTGCAGCTTGGAAATCAAAAAATAAACCTGCATCAATATGGCAAAGAGTTAGAGCCTAAAGCAAAATTTTCTATTCCCGGATCGGCAGATTTGTGTTTTGTTACTAAAACACCTTTACACAGGGTTATACAGGAATTGCAGGAAAATGCTATAGATGTTTTTGAAGGTCCTGTAGAGCGCACAGGAACATCGGGCACAATACTGTCGGTTTATTTTCGCGACCCCGACCAAAATTTAATCGAAGTCAGTAATTATATTTGATACTATTGTGTAGAAAATTAAATTTAAACTGGGATACAAATTGGTCTTGTTTTTTGTGAAGTATCCACCGTTAAAAGGAAGAATCCTGTTGTACCACAATATTAAATCAGGTATATTTGCCGCTTTGGCAAAATCGATGAAAAAATTTAAAGAACGCTGGGGCATAAAATACAATTACCAACTGGTAGTTATATTTATTGTATTTGCCGTTACCGGTTCTACCTCGGCTTATTTGTCTAAACCCGTACTTGCCTGGATGGGGTTAAGCAAAGATACAATCTCAATATGGCTGTATTATCCGCTTTACATCATTCTTATTTTTCCAATATATCAGGTTTTGCTTGTAACTTTCGGGTTTATTTCGGGCGAATTTAAATTTTTTTGGGCATTCGAAAAAAAAATGTTAAGGTCGATAGGGCTTGGTTTTCTTTTCAGAGCGTAAAATTCAGACGCAAATTTCACGAATTATATTAATGAATTATTCATTTGTGAAATTGGTTAATTCATTTAAAATAAGCACCTTAAATATACCCAAGCCACCACTTACTATGAGTGCTTTTATAGTTATTATACCATCGGCTTGGGTAGTAGCAAAGTATTAATACTACGATCCATAGTAGGTAAACATAACCCAGCGGTAACCCAAAACCTGATTCTGGCCTAAAGCCAAACGCCATAGGTTTTGTAAACAGGTCGTTAAACGTAAAGCCCTCTATAAAATACAGGCCCACGCATAAAAAGTGAATTACATATACATGCAGTAAATAGTAAAAGAACGGCACACGGCCAAAGGTGTTCATAGTAGTTGTAAAACGGTTATTTACGGGTTCTAATGCGGCAAGCAGCAACAATGCGGGCCCCAGTGTCATGCAGGCATACATAAGCGAAGGCGGATATTTAGTTACGTTTAAGAACGACATAAATGTATAAACCGGGTTAGCCTGGTAGTCCCACGGCTTAAGGTCGCCATAAGTGTTTAAAAGCCTCAGGATAATGAACAAGATAATTAGTGTGCTTCCAGAAATTACAAGAAATTTGCGGCGTTGTAAAGGCGTGTATACTTTAGTGTTATACCAGCGCCCGGCTGCAAAACCAAGAAGCATTATCCCGGTCCATGGCAGTATCGCGTATGCTATCATTATTTTGGTGCCAAGCAAGCTGTATACTTTAAAATCGGTAATCAGGAAAACGTTTAGCGCGGCTTTAACTTCGGGGTCAGATACAAAAGTGTAATCCATAAGGTTATGGAAGAGAGTAATGGCAACCCCTGCAAACGCTAATACCCAATAGTTGAAAAATATCAACCCCGATAAAATTATCATGCTGCAGCCAATAGCCCACATAACCTGTAGGAAGAAAAATCTGAAAAACGGATCGAAACTCCACCCGAAACCCACAATGGTTAACTCTGCAATTACAAGCCACAAACCGCGGGTAAACAGAAACCACGCCAACTCTTTTTTAGTTTTGCGCAGGCTTTGCAGATAAATAGATGTGCCCGAGAGGAACACAAAAGTTGGTGCACAATAATGGGTTATCCATCGTGTAAAAAACAGCAGTGGGGTAGTGGTTGCCATACTGGTAGGATCCTGCGTCATGGCATCAATATGAAAATAATCGCGGGTATGGTCTAATGCCATGAGTGCCATAATTATACCGCGCACTACATCTATAACCTGTATTCGTTTTGTAATGGTATCCATAAAGTATTGGTTTGCAGTGTTAAATATACATAAACATCACTTTGTATAGTCTGCCGCACGAATTATTTGTTAAAATGCCTGCGCTTTTTACCATGCAGCACCGCTCATATATTTTTAGTACTTTTATGCTTCCAAACAATAAATATGGCACAGGCAATAATAGAGATAAAAGGTATAACCCGTAACTTTTCGTTAGGCAGCGAAGTTGTAAAAGTGCTTAAGGGCATTAACCTTACTATAAACAAAGGCGAATATGTGGCACTCATGGGCCCATCAGGTTCGGGCAAGAGTACGCTCATGAATCTTTTGGGCTGTTTAGATACTCCAACTTCGGGTTCTTATATCCTTAACGGAAAAGATGTGAGTAGCATGAAAGACGATGAGTTGGCCGAAATACGTAATAAAGAAATAGGTTTCGTTTTCCAGACGTTTAACCTGTTACCCCGCACCACCGCGTTGGATAATGTTGCTTTACCCATGGTATATGCCGGTTTTAAAAAGCCGGAACGTAACGCCCGTGCCACTACCGTACTTACACAGGTAGGCCTTTCCGACAGGATGGACCATAAACCCAACCAGCTATCGGGCGGGCAGCGCCAAAGAGTAGCTGTAGCAAGGGCGTTGGTTAACCATCCGTCTATAATATTGGCCGATGAGCCTACGGGTAACCTGGACAGTAAAACATCGGTAGAGATTATGGGTTTGTTTAATGAAATCCACTCTAACGGCAATACCGTAATCCTGGTAACCCACGAGGAAGATATTGCCGAATATGCCCACAGGGTTATCCGCCTGCGCGATGGTGTTATAGAAAGTGATAATGTGAATTTAAATCCTAAGAAGTAGTTGATTGTTGGTGGTTTTTAGTTGTTGGGAAACCTTCGACTGACAACCATCAACTATCAACCATTAATCAAATATGAAAGTATATACAAAAACCGGTGATAAAGGTACTACAGCCCTTTTTGGGGGAACGCGTGTGCCAAAACACCACATACGCATAGAGAGTTATGGCACGGTAGACGAACTTAATTCGCATATTGGCCTTATACGTGACCAGGATATTAACCCTGATTATAAGAAAATACTCGAAAGAATACAGGACAGGCTCTTTACCGTAGGTGCCATATTGGCAACCGCACCAGATAAGGTTGTTTTAAAGAATGGAAAAGAGCGCCTTAATATTCCTAAGGTTAACGATACCGATGTAGAACTTCTTGAAAACGAGATAGACGGGATGGAAAGCGAATTGGAGCCTATGACGCATTTTGTGCTTCCGGGCGGGCACACAACGGTGTCATACTGTCATATTGCACGCTGTGTTTGCCGCAGGGCAGAGCGACTGGCAGTGCATTTACATGAACTTGAACCCACCGATGAGATGGTTTTAACCTACCTGAACCGACTTTCTGACTACCTTTTTGTCTTGGCACGGAAATTGTCCCATGATTTAAAGGCCGATGAGGTGAAGTGGATACCCGAAAAGTACTGATTTCAGATTTAAGAGTGTAGATTTCAGATTTTTTTTAAGCCTCAGTTACAGGGTTAAAGTTGGTGAAAGAGTAGCATTTACAGGAGTTAACCTGCATACTGCGACTGCGACTTAAGACTAAGAAAAACACGTTCTTAACTTTTTTAAATAAATAAACAAATTTTTACTTGACAATTTCAGTAGAAAATTTATTTTTGCATAAACTTTAATCGTTTAAAAGATGTATTGGACATTAGAATTAGCATCTTATTTAAGTGATGCACCGTGGCCGGCTACCAAAGATGAGCTGATTGATTATGCCATCAGGACCGGAGCTCCGCTCGAAGTAGTAGAAAATCTGCAATCTATAGAAGACGAGGGAGAGATCTACGAGTCGATGGAAGAGATTTGGCCGGATTATCCAACGGACGAAGATTATCTTTGGAACGAGGATGAATACTAAGTAAAAATAAAATCAATTGAAAAGTCTCTTTCAGGAGGCTTTTTTTTTGGTTAAATTTGCGCGCGCTATTATTATAAAATATAAGTAATTACAAATATAATGAGTTTAATAAACAGCATACTTAAGGCATTTGTGGGCGACAAGTCGCAAAAAGACGTAAAGTTGATACAGCCTTTGGTTAACAAGATCAAGTCTTTCGAGACTGCCCTAACGCAGTTATCGCACGATGAGCTTAGGGAAAAGACCGTATTTTTTAAAGATACCATCCGTAAAGCCCGTGCCGAAAAAGACGCTAAAATAGCTTCTTACCTTGAAGAGGTAGAAAAAACAGCCGATATAGATGCCCGTGAGGATATCTATGCATCTATAGATGCGCTGGAAAAAGAAGCTTACGACCTTTCTGAAAAAGCATTGCTGGATATCCTGCCGGAGGCATTTGCCGTGGTTAAGGAAACGGCGCGCCGCTTTAAAGATAACACAAGCATTACAGTTACTGCAACCCCTAAAGACAGGGAGCTTTCGGCAACTAAACCATATATTACCATAGCGGGCGATACATCTACATGGGCTAACTCATGGAGCGCTGCCGGTAAAGAAATTACCTGGGACATGATACACTACGATGTACAGCTTATTGGCGGTATCGTATTGCACCAGGGTAAAATTGCAGAGATGCAAACAGGTGAGGGTAAAACCCTTGTGGCTACATTGCCGCTTTACCTTAATGCACTTACCGGTAACGGTGTGCACCTTGTAACCGTAAATGATTACCTTGCTAAAAGGGATAGTACCTGGAAAGCGCCCTTATTCGAGTTTCACGGTATAACGGTAGACTGTATAGACAACCACCAGCCTAACAGCGATGCAAGGCGTGCTGCTTATGCGGCAGATATTACTTATGGTACCAATAACGAATTTGGTTTTGATTACCTAAGGGATAACATGGCACATTCGCCAAACGATTTAGTGCAGCGCAAGCATAACTATGCGATTGTAGATGAGGTCGATTCTGTATTAGTAGATGATGCCCGTACGCCACTTATCATCTCCGGCCCGGTTCCTCAGGGAGACCGCCACGAGTTTAACGAGCTTAAGCCAAAGGTAGACCACCTTGTAGGTTTACAGCGTACGTTGCTTAATGGTGTTTTGGCAGAGTCTAAAAAACTATTAAAAGAAGGCAAAACTAAAGAAGCCGGTTTCCTTTTACTAAGGGTACACCGCGGACTGCCAAAAAACAAGGCGCTTATAAAATTCCTTAGTGAGGAAGGTGTTAAGCAATTGCTTCAAAAAACAGAAAACCAGTACATGGCCGATAACAATCGCGACATGCACAAGGTAGATGAGGCTTTGTACTTTGTTATAGAAGAAAAAAACAACCAGGTAGAGCTTACAGATAACGGTATAAAATTCCTATCTCAGGATACTGATAGTGATTTCTTTGTTCTTCCGGATATAGGTACAGAGATTGCCAACATAGAAAAGAAAAAACTTGCTAAAGAAGAAGAGGCAGAGGTTAAAGATACCCTGTTTAAAGATTTCTCTATTAAGAGTGAGCGTATACATACCCTTACACAACTTTTAAAGGCATATACGCTTTTTGAAAAAGATGTAGAGTACGTTATCATGGAGAATAAGATCATGATCGTAGACGAGCAAACAGGCCGTATTATGGATGGGCGCCGTTACAGCGATGGTTTACACCAGGCTATAGAGGCTAAAGAGAACGTTAAGATCGAGGCTGCTACACAAACATTTGCAACAATTACATTGCAAAACTACTTCAGGATGTACAGTAAGCTATCGGGTATGACCGGTACTGCGGTAACAGAGGCTGGAGAGTTTTGGGAAATTTATAAACTGGATGTGGTAGAGATACCTACAAACAGGGGTATGGCCCGTAAGGATCACCATGATCTTATATACAAAACAATGCGCGAAAAGTTTAATGCAGTTATAGAAGATGTATCTGAATTATCTAAAGCTGGAAGACCGGTACTTATTGGTACAACATCGGTAGAGATATCGGAGTTATTGAGCCGAATGCTTAAAATGAGGAATGTACCGCATAACGTACTGAACGCTAAATTGCATAAAAAAGAGGCCGAAATTGTAGCCGAAGCCGGTAATCCGGGAGTGGTAACCATAGCAACCAACATGGCTGGCCGTGGTACCGATATTAAGCTTACTGCAGAGGTTAAAGCTGCAGGGGGGCTTGCCATTGTAGGTACAGAGCGCCATGACTCACGTCGTGTAGACAGGCAGCTGCGAGGCCGTGCCGGCCGTCAGGGAGATCCGGGCAGCTCGCAATTCTATGTATCTCTTGAGGATAACCTTATGCGTTTATTTGGCTCTGAAAGGGTTGCTAAAGTAATGGACCGTATGGGCCTTAAAGAGGGTGAGGTTATACAACACTCTATGATGACAAAATCTATAGAGCGTGCACAGAAAAAAGTAGAGGAAAATAACTTTGGTGTACGTAAGCGTTTGCTTGAGTATGATGATGTTATGAATGCACAGCGCGAAGTAGTTTACAAACGCAGGAAACATGCACTGCATGGCGAGCGCCTTAAGGTAGACTTAGCCAACATGATGTATGATACTATAGAGCTGCTTGTAAGGGATAACAAGGCTACAAACAACTTTAAAAATTTTGAGTTTGAGCTTATCCGTACATTCTCTATAAGTTCTCCGCTTAGCGAAACAGATTTTGCAAAACTGCCTGAAAGGGAGTTTACAGGAAAAGTATACAAAGCAGTATTAGATACTTATACACAACGTAATGAACGCAACGCCGGTGAGGCATTTGTGGTTATTAAAAATGTATACGAAAACAATAACGGCCAGTATGAGCGCATTGTAGTGCCGTTTACAGATGGTATTAAAACCCTTAATGTAGTTACAGACCTTGGAAAAGCATATGCAACACAGGGGCAATCACTTATTACCGATTTTGAAAAGAACATTACGCTTGCCATTGTAGATGAGGCCTGGAAAAAACACCTGCGCAAAATGGATGAGCTTAAACAATCTGTTCAGCTTGCGGTACATGAACAAAAAGACCCGTTACTAATTTATAAGTTTGAAGCATTTAACCTGTTTGAAAAAACAATGAATGACATTAATAAAGAGGTAATATCATTCTTGTTCAAAGCAGATTTGCCATCGCAAAACCCTGATGCCATTCAGGAAGCAAGGCAGCCGGTTCGTCAGCAGGAGCAATATATTGAGGCTAAAGCTGAGGTTTTAAATACAGATGAGATGGCTGCCGCAGCCCGTGAAGTATCTGAACAAAGCCAGTCACGCCCTGCCGTTACTGAAACTATAACAAGGGATGCCCCAAAAATTAACCGTAACGATACTGTAACGGTTAAGCATGTAATGAGTGGCAAAAGCGAAACGATGAAATTTAAAAAAGCCGAAGGCCTTTTAGCTACCGGCGAATGGATAATTACCCATGAGGAGTAAGTAATCTGTGTCTAGTCCTGATATAACGATACAGGATTAATAATAATAAAAGTACATTTTTTAAACAGAAGTAGCTTCCGTGTTACTTCTGTTTTTTGTTTTATATGTTTTCATTTCAATTTTATTCTGTTGATG
>Ga0247806_10001070_pt1 | contig 14112 bp, 10 predicted proteins | sample UWRJL059202B1_FD_179935 | JGI IMG/M metagenome (GOLD analysis project Ga0247806, IMG submission 179935) | Plant litter microbial communities from Arlington Agricultural Research Station in Wisconsin, United States - UWRJ-L059-202B-1 | ecosystem: Environmental > Terrestrial > Plant litter >... | reverse complement strand
AATTAGCGCTTCAATTCAGCGTGGCGTTCTGGTACAAAGTCAGCCGCTTCAGAGCGGGTGTAGTTTAGTGGCAAAACGAAAGCTTCCCAAGCTTTAGTTGAGGGTTCGATTCCCTCCACCCGCTCCATTTCTTCAAAGCTTAGCTTGAGCTTGCTTCGAGCCTGTCCCGCCAGCTCTCAAGGCTGCGACTGACTATGTCCGCTCGCAGGCTGGTCGCTATCCTCATGCGCGCTGCAGAGCCCGCCAGAAGGAAATTCTGACTGCCACCCAATCAATACCTAAACCTCGCCCCCCATTCCGCAGATGCGCACCCGAAACGCTTTCACTTGCCTACAACAAGATTTTACGATTCACCTTCATCTGGTTTCGAACCGCTAATCCCCGCACTATTAAATACTTCTATCGCACTACTCGGCATTTGCGGACGAGGTTTCGACCAATTAAATTTATAGAAATTTGAAGGATCATCTTCATTAGAGATGACGAGAGACTCAATCCTTGAGAGGGGACGTGGATGATATTCATACATCCCATATAACGTATCGATTTCCTCTACATCAAAATTCTCAATACGATATGGTAATGTCAGTTTAATTTCTTGCCGCAATTCCATAGCCCCCTTAAGCAACGCAAGCAAATACCATAAATTACCTCCAAACCATGAGTTCCAATGGCTGTCAGGGTCATAATCATTCCCTATTGGCAGAACGAAAATCTTTGGAGGCAATCCTCCTGGGTTATTTTTGCTCAATCGCACAGACATATATATCATGTGGAATTTTGGGTTTATCTCCCTAAAGTCACATGACAAAATTTCGAATCCATATGTTTGAAACGCCATAACAATCATCTCCTGACCGATCCGATAATGGGAAATTTTTAAATACAATTACAAGCTCTTGATAGGGGACCCGTTTCGATAGCCATGTGGGTTCTCGATACCGAACCGCCAGCACGCAAAAAAATCTACCCCCTTTGAGCTTGATACTCACAATTTATAGGAAAGGCAACGGCTGGCACATATCTTTAATTCGCCAAACTTTTTATCACGACCAGTTCTAAAAGCGAAAATATTAATAGCGGTTAAACCTATGAGATGACAAGGGCGGCGACGCTGAATCTTGTTTTCGGAAATGCAGGGGCTTTGATCACAACCTTCTATGCCGTCTAATTTCAAGACAGTAAAGATAACCGGTTCGGTCTACATGTCGGAAATGGCCGCTGCACTATTGAACACACAGCTTCAATAGAACCAAACAATCGATCCACGCCATGCTACAACCCATATAAAGTACGTATTTTATATAACGGAATACACCTGAACATCTATCGAACTTGCGATGAGCGGTCGCTGTATTTTCTAAAGCGGCCTTGCCATGTACACCAGACGAACTATAACGATACATGCAGATATTCAAGATGGATAAAAACGGTGAATTTATGAAAGCTATTATTACTTCACTCGCTCTATTTTCTTCTCTAATGACGCTTGATGCCTATGCCGAGTATCCCGTTTTGCACTCCACTATGAATCGATGCAAGGTAGAAATTCGCGCTAGTCCAAGCTACGGCACCGGTGCACCTATGTCTTACCCAATAAAGTACCAAGGCAAGGTCAATCAGGGCGACATTTTTCAAGATGTCGAAGGTGCCAGGATGTGTGTGCGGACAGCCCCCGACTGTAATAACTTAGCGACCAGCTTCTTCTGCGTGTCCGCTTCAAAAGACCTAAACGCCGGAGCACCTGTGAGCGGTGATTTTTAATCAGTCATTGAGCCTGCCAGAATTAGCTCAAGATAAACGCAAGGTTAAGATCGGCTCTAGGCACCGTAATTGCTAAAACTACGCTTTCATTGGGGAAAAAAAATGAAATTCTTGATTCTGATGCTAGCCATTTCGAGCAGCACCGCAATCGCTGATTACAAAAAGCAGTGGTGCGTCGGAGAGGACGGGAATAAGTGCCCAGTCAAACCTGCTTACGCTTGCCCGCAAGATGGAGGGCCAGGGGATCAAGCAGTGGCCAGAAGCGTGTGTACCATCACAACGCCTGACGGCCAAAAAGTTCTTAATTTTCGAGTAGAAACCATGTCTAGCGAGGGAGGTAATAAGTGTGGGTATACCGTTTACCAAGCGACCTGTTACGAACCGACTAGCAAGTAGCTATCTTTAAATCGAGCATCCAATGATCCACGAGCAAAAACACGTATGACTTGCAAGTTGAGCATAGTGTTTTCCAACACATAGGAAAATAAAAATGAAGACTAAAACAATCGCAGGCAGTGCAATCGCATTATTATTTATAAGCTTGTGCTCAGCTTCCCCAGCCCAAGCTTGTAGCGCAAAAAATGACAGCGGCGGACAATGTTCCATCACTTGCCCGACAGGGCAAGCCGAACAATGTACTGACGCCGCAGGCGCTGGCAAACCGACATGCGAGTGCAAATAACAGCGTGAGCACCAAGTTATTTAGTTCAGCTTAGCCGCGAGCATCTAGAGCGAGCGCCTATAAAGTACGGACATAGATATCAATAAGGACTTATCGGCAGCATTTGAACACAGGAGGGCCTTGTAAGTAGCACCCAGAGCGGCGTGGTCGCCCTCCTACAACTATCGCTCTTTGACAAGCTCAAACTATGACGCTGGGACTCACCGAATACAAGCTGGTATTTATTCGGGTGAACGAGATTGAAGACTTCGAATATCGTGCTCTAGGCGCCCAGCACTAACCATTATGCTGACGATCACGAAGCACTGCGTATTATTCTTGCCTTCGTCCTCGATCGACAGATTTTGGCGTAGAGGTGCAGCAATCTTACCAACGCTGAGCGTATAAACTATAACTTGCCACTGCCCACGCCAATGCAAGCATCGAACCCAACATACATTTTTCTTTCCTGAATTATTTAGGTAGCCGTCAGCAAGGATCAAAAATTGAAACAATGGAGATTAACGCCGTGGAAAAAACCCGGAACAGCTTAAGGGATTTGTTCAAGTCTCTTTTCTGGCCAGCTGCTGCCGGAAGTGTGTTTTGGTCGTTTTGCACGATACTCACTAGGCTCCCAAGCGAGCTAACGGAACCCGAAGTTCTATCAAGTTTAATAATTCTGTTCATGTTAACCACTTATCTTTCACTTGGGTGGCTGATGAGCTATGAAAAAACACCCCCGCAACTGCCTGCAAAATTCTGGATATTTGACTGTATTCATATCTGCGCTATTGTCTTTGCTGCACTGAGCGCAGTCGAAAATTTTTCGCTATTAAATAAAACTTCGTTGTTTTTCTTCGGAGCAACAACCGTAGGACACGTAGTGGGCGCATGGGAGCTCGACGCCCCCAAACCAAAAGACCGCTGGTGCTTGGCCATGATTAATTGTGCGGGGGTAATCATTATTCTCCTTGGTGATCAGCTTTCGATTAACCCTTGGCAGCTACCAGCTAGTTATGTCGTCGTGATAGCTATCTGGTTTATATATCGGCGCCGCATCATAAAAGAGCTTTTTTGCAAATAAGCAGCACAGTGCGAGTCATAACAGGCGGTGATTGAACTGGGCACGCAACCTCCAAACCGGCCCAGTACTCATGAACCGCAATCCTCTGCGAATCCCTTAACCCGGGCAGATCCTACATCGCTATAGCCCTGCGCAAAGGCGATACCAAGCCTCGGTCACCAAAGCGCAATGTCATAGGTGAGATAAAGCCTATTGCTGTCGCGGCCACGGGCGAAATCCGAGCGGTAGACGTAGTTACGCAGTTTCACGCCCAGCCCCTTGAAGGTCCCGCCTTGCAGCACGTACGCCAATTCTGCATCACGCTCCCATTCTTTCAGTTGTTCCGAGCCGGCTTTGCCGTTGTCGCCACTGATGTAGCGCGTCGAGAACGTCAGGCCCGGCACACCGACGCGGGCGAAGTCATAGGCGTAGCTGAGCAGCCAGGTTTTTTCATCTTCTTCGATGAATTTGCCAATCCCGACGTTACTGAATGAGTACACGGTTGCGCCGCTGATGTACGGCAGGCCAGCGTCGCCGCTGAGGGTCTGATAGCCGCCGCCAAAGCTGTGTCCGGCAAGGGCGTATGTCAGCTGACCGCTGAGCATGTCGTTATCGATTTTGCCATCACGCGCGGTCCCGGCATCGACGCTATGGAAATAGCGCAGATCACTGGTCAGCACTCCAGGCCCCAAAGGCAAATCATGCTGAATCGATGCGAATTGCTGGCGGTAAAAGTTCTCGAGTTCGCCATAGAAATAGCTGAGCCGGATGCTTTTGCCGAGTTTGTAATCGCCACCGACATAGGAAAAATCCGAGCCTCTACCGGAAAAACCGTCGGGAATGATTGAGCGACTGTCCGAGGAATCTCGCAGTTTGAATTGGTCCAGGCGCCCGCCGGTCAGGGTCAGGTTGTCGATTTCGGTGCTGGAGAACTGAGCCCCCTGATAAGTCTGGGGCAACAGCCGTGCATCGTTATAGATAAGCACCGGTGTCTTGGGCAACAACGTGCCGTACTTCACCGTAGTTTTGGACAGCCGCACCTTGGCGGCCGCACCCAGACTTGAGAATTCATCCGCCGCGCGGCCATCGGCGTGTACAGGCAGCAAGCCGGTGCCACTGCGACCTTTGCCCGAGTCAAGCTTGACCCCCATAAGGCCCAGGGCATCAACGCCAAAACCCAACGTGCCTTGCGTGAAACCGGACTGATAGTCGAGCAAAAAGCCCTGCGCCCACTCGGTTCGCTCGCTTTTTGCGGTACTAGCGGCACGTGCGCTCAGGCCGTTTTCGTCGCGGAAGTTCTCGTTGAAATACACGTTACGCAGTTGCAGCTTCAGCTTGCTGTCTTCGATGAATCCCGCCGCATCGGCAACCGCCCAAGGCAGTATGCCCAGTAGCGGCGCGCTCTTTATCAACGCCGTAGCTCCACGCTTGAAAAACATACTCATGCTCAGTACTCGTCGTTGTTGTTATGGGTGTTATTTGGAGATGCAGTGACCCGCGCGCCTTGGGCAAGGCGCGTGAGGAGTTGGCTGTCAGGGATTAAGCGATCAGCGTGATGGCACCGGTCAGCAGCGCCAGGGCTGTAACCACCAGAGAAGTCAGCACCGCCCACTTCACCATGGCTTTCTGGAAGTCGCCGATGTCGCGGTCGATCATGCCCACTAACAGCAATGTCGACGCCACCAGCGGACTCATCAGGTGCACTGGCTGACCCAGGATCGACGCCCTGGCAATCTCCAGCGGGCTGATGCCATAGGCAGCGGCGGCATTGGCGAGGATTGGCACCACGCCGAAGTAATACGCGTCGTTGGAGAGGACAAATGTCAACGGCATGCTGGTCAGGGCAACGACCAATGGGAACAGATGACCCCACTCGGGTGGAATCCAGGCCACCAGGGTTTGAGCCAGCGCGTCGACCATCTTGGTGCCCGAGAAAATCCCGGCGAAAACACCCGCAGCGAATACCAGCAGCACCACGGTCATGGCGTTGCCGGAGTGGGCGAGAATGCGTTCTTTCTGAACATCCAGCTGCGGGTAATTGATCATCAGCGCCAGCACGAACCCGATCAGAAACAGGACCGCCGAATGCATCAGGCCCATGACCAGCGCGATCATCACAGCGATGACCAAGGCCAGATTGACGTAGGCGAGCTTGGGACGTTTGTGTGGGGTATCGCCCAGAATCGCTTCGATGTAGCAGTTCCCACCACCGCTTTGCAGGTCGATGTTACCGATGCGTTTGCGCTCGGCACGGCCCAGAAGAAAGGCCGTGAAGACAACCCACGCAGCGCCACCGATCATGGTGGGCAACAGCGGAATGAAATAGTCGCCTGCGTCCAGCCCCAGCGCTGCAATTGCCCGGGTGGCGGGGCCACCCCAAGGGGTCATGCCGCTCATGATGCTTAACGACAGCATGGCCACGATCCCCAGGATCATCGGGTTCATGCCAATGCGCTTATACAAAGGCAGCATCGCCGCGCAAGTGATCATATAGGTGGTGGTGCCATCGCCATCAAGCGCTACGGTCAGCGACAACAGCGCCGTGCCTACTGCGATCTTCATCGGGTCGCCGTTGACGCGCTTGAGGATCTTGCGAATCAGCGGATCGAACAGCCCGGAGTCAATCATCAGGCCGAAGAACAGGATCGCGAATAGCAAAAGCGCTGCAGAGGGCGCCACCATTTTCAGGCCGTCGAGCATCATCTTGCCGGTGGTGCCGCCAAAACCACCAATGACTGCAAATACTATTGGGACGACCGTCAACGCAACGATGGGCGACAGACGTTTTGACATGATCAGGTAGGTGAACACCACAACCATGGCCAAGCCAAGGAAGGCAAGCATATGGATATTCTCTTGTTGTTATTTATGGGCAAGCGAATGCTGTCGGGCTTGCCGAGTAAAGTGGAAACAATACTCGGCGCGCTCGAAAGGCTATCTACTGGCGTATGGGTTGTTAACTGCGCTCGGCGACCTGCGGGGCACTGCCCCACTGGACGATATCAGGACTGATTGCTGCCGGTTTGCCGTTGAGTCTCTGCAAGAGCACCTGGCGATCACAGGCGTTTTCAGACAGGGAGATCACTACGGTGGCGACGGCATTGCTGGCCAGGCTGGTCAACGCTCGCGCTTCGGACATGAAGCGGTCAATCCCTATCAATAAGGCAAGACCGGCCAGCGGAATGTCGTGGATGACAGACAGGGTCGATGCCAGCGCGACAAAACCGCTACCGGTCACCCCCGCAGCTCCTTTGGAAGACAGCAACATGATCGCCAGCATGGTCAGGGTCTGGGTCATGCTCAGCTCAATGTTGCAGGCCTGAGCGATGAACACAGCGGCCAGTGACAGGTAAATCGCGGTGCCGTCCAGATTGAACGAGTAGCCGGTGGGAAGCACCAGGCCGACCACTCCTTTCTTGCAGCCCAGTGCTTGAAGCTTCTCCAGCATGCGCGGCATCACCGGTTCGGTAGACGAGGTGCCAAGCACCACCAGAAACTCTTCGCGAAAATAGCGCAGCAGCTTCCACAGGCTGAACCCATTGGCGCGGCAGATCCCGCCCAGCACCACGAACACAAAGAAACCGCAGGCGATGTACAGGGTCATGATCAGCTTGGCCAGCGACCCCAACGAGGTAATGCCGTATTGGCCGACGGTGAATGCCAGCGCACCAAACGCACCGATCGGGGCGAAACGCATCAGGTACGAGAAAATCTTGAAAACCATGTGCGAAGCTGATTCCAGCACGTTGAGCACTGGCTTGCCGCGCTCGCCCAGGGACGACAAGGCGAAACCGGAGAGCACCGCAATGAACAGCACTGGCAGCACTTCACCCTTGTTGAACGCGCCAACAAACGTATCCGGAATGATGTGCATTAAAAAGTCGACGACGCCGAGTTTCGCGGCGGACTCGGTGTACTGACTCAACCCGGCGGTGCTCAACTTCGTCGGATCAATGTTCATGCCGACACCCGGCTGGATCACATATACCGCAACCAGTCCGATGAAAAGGCTGATAACCGTCAGAGCGAGGAACAGCAACATGGTCTTGCTCATCAAGCGCCCGAGGGAGCGCTTGTCACTCATGCCGGCAATGCCCGTGACGATGGTGCAGAACACCACCGGGGCGATCATCATTTTGATCAGCTTGATGAACGCATCACCCAGAGGCTTGAGTGCCACGGCTTGCTGACCCCAGAAATGCCCGACCAAGACCCCGAGGACAACGGCGCAGATAATCTGAAAGTAGAGCGATTTTGCGATTTTCATGATGCATCACCCATTATTGGAGTTGTTCTGATGCGGTACTTGGTGTCATGTCATGCAGAGCACGGTGCAGCCAGCCAGCGTCAACCCGCCAGACGCTGCGTGGAAGGCACGTAGACCTCACCGGAAAACAGTCGTCGCGCAGTCCGTACCACGGAGGCACGGATCGTCTCACCGTTTTCGCCGACGTAGGCCAGGGCAACCTGGATCGAACCGCTCGGATGTTCAATCCGAACCTGATGCAGACGCGGCGTATCACCGCTGATACCCAGCAGGTTTGCAACCACAGTGCCTTCGCTTACACAGGCCGTCGCCAGGCCGATAGCGCCGGTGATGGCCAACGCCTTATGACAGTTGTGCGGCATGAAGTAACGAACCTTGAGAGTCCCACCCTCATCAGGCCGGGAGATCAGAACGGGCTTTGGAATGACTTTGTCACTAACATCGCCCAGCCCCATGGCCATACCCGCACGCAAGCGAATAGCTTCGAGCTTGCGTAAGAAATCTTTGTCGTCATCCAGCTCGGCGGGGGTCTCGTCGCCACGCTTATCCAGCAAAGACGCCTCGATGATAACCATGGGCATTGCCATGTCGATGCAGGTCACCGGCACGCCATCAAGGATGTCAGTCTGCTGGCCGGTTGGAAACATCTTGCCGGTCTTACTGCCCGCAGCGTCAAGGAACGTGAGCTGGACGGGAGCAGCCTCCCCCGGTACTCCGTCAATGCTCGTCTGGCCTTCGTAACTGACTTGACCACCCGGTGTATTGACGTCAGCGCAGACGAAAGTTCCGGTATTGAGGTTGCGAATCCGCACTTGGGTGACATCTGCGGTGGCCTTGACCAACCCCTGCTCCACCGCAAACGGACCGACCGCGCAGAGCATGTTGCCGCAGTTGGGCGCGGTATCGACGCGCCGCTGCGACACCATGACTTGCACAAACAGGTAATCCACATCGGCATCTTCGTGGTCGGAGGGGCTGACGATGGCCACCTTGCTGGTTTGCGGACTGCCGCCACCGATGCCGTCGATTTCCAACTCGTGGCCTGAGCCCATGAGCGCCAGCAAAAGTTCGTCACGCTCTGAAGTCGTGGCGGGTAGATCGCTGGCAAGGAAGACCGGCCCCTTAGAGGTGCCGCCGCGCATCAGAACGCAAGGAATCGGTTGCATAATGGCTGACTCTTATTGATCAATTGGAGTAATTGATGTGTTGGAAGCAAGAGTCCCATGGATTTTTGACCTTATCCAATGCAAAGATCGTAGCCATTATTCCACTTTACACAATAATTGCTAAGTTGGTTCTGAGCCCATTCGCAATCCACCCGAGGAGAATAAATGTGGAATATGAGCTTCAAGATATCCGATCGTTCGTGAAAATCGCCGAACTTGGAAGTTTCCACGAGGCTGCCGAGGTGCTGCATATTTCACAGCCTGCGCTGACTCGGCGCATCAAGAAGCTTGAACAGGGGTTGGGCACATCGTTGCTCGACCGCACTACGCGCCGCGTCAGCCTGACCAGCGTAGGCCGGGATTTCTTCCCCAAGGCAAGGCGCCTGCTCGATGATTTCGAAGACTCTATTCTGAACATCCGGGAGCTGGCGGAGCGGCAGATAGGTCAAGTCACCCTCGCCTGTATTCCCACTGCGGCCTTCTACTTCTTGCCATCCGTGATCCGTCTCTATAACGAGCGTTACCCGAAGATTCGCATTCGTTTGCTGGACCTCAGCGCCAACGAAGGCCTGGAGGCAGTGCTGCGTGGCGAAGCAGATTTCGGCATCAACATGATGAGCGGCCAACACCCGGACATTGAGTTTGTGCCCTTGGTCAAAGAGCCCTTTGTGCTCGCTTGCCGACGCGACCACGAACTGGCTGAACGCGAGTCCGTATCCTGGATTGAGCTCAGTGAATATCGCCTGATCGGGGTTGGGCGTTTGAGCGGTAACAGGATGATCCTCGACCATGCCCTTGCCGGTTTGACCTGGCGGCCCAAGTGGTTCTATGAGGTGCAACACTTGTCGACCTCACTGGGTATGGTCGAGGCGGGCCTGGGCATTTCCGCTATGCCGAGCCTGGCGATGCCGGCCGAAGGTCACCCGACACTGGTGAGCGTGCCGCTGGTCGATCCTGTGGTGGATAGAACGCTGGGGCTGGTTTCCCGGCGCGGCGCGTCACTGTCCCCGGCGGCTGAAAAATTCGTCGCCATGCTGCTGGAGCAGTGGCCGCAGTAATGCGTGAGATGTCGCTGAAAAAATCAGCGCCTAGAGGAGCTCACGAGCACCGCGAGGCCACGATAGCGGACTGACTGTTACACCGCTTTCGCGGCCTCGCGCTGCTCGTGCGCTCCTATAGTCAGCGTTTATGCACCAGAGATCGCGCGCGCCACTGTCAACTCAGAGACGACAATCAATCCATTCCCACCTCGTTATTCTTTCCAATTCAACACCGTATAGTTTTGCCCATGAGTCAGCGGCGGCGAACATAGCGCTGCCCACTGCGCTGTTACCTGGAAGTAACGCTCAAGTTTGAGCCGGACTAAAACCGGGCAAAATCTAAGTTCAGCGTTAACAACAAACAACAGCACATTCGTTACATCGGCACAGGTTATTACACGGTCAACTCGGTACAGATTTCATATCAAAATCTGTAGCCAAAATCCTTGAAGCAACTGTCAGGGCTGGGCGAGCAAGTGCTGATTTCTTGCCTCCAATGGCTGTCGCTTCAACCAACGCTCAGGATTGAGCTAACGTCTTTAGGCTGACTCTCGTGCAATGCCGAGAGCTGGAGGTTCTGTGTCAGATACTAACAACACGCCAATGAGTTCCCGCAGGCAAGTTCTCAAGGTTGGCGCTACTGCGCTGGCCGCCGGCTCACTTTCGTCAATAGCCATTGGCAGCACTGCTGCTCAAGCGGCAACTAAAGCCCCCACTGGAAAAGGACAAAACGACATGACAAGTTTCACGACCAGCGACGGCACTGAAATCTTTTACAAGGATTGGGGCACCGGTCAGCCCATCGTCTTCCACCACGGCTGGCCCCTCAGTTCAGATGACTGGGATGCACAGATGTTGTTCTTCCTTTCCAAGGGTTATCGGGTAATCGCCCACGACCGTCGCGGCCATGGTCGCTCGACTCAGACCGCAACCGGCAACGAAATGGACACCTATGCCGCCGACGTGGCAGCGCTGGTAACTCATCTCAAGCTCAAGGACGCCGTGCATATAGGCCACTCCACGGGCGGTGGTGAAGTTGCTCGCTATGTTGCTCAACACGGTGCTGGTCGCGTGGCCAAGGCAGTATTGATCGGCGCGGTTCCGCCGATCATGGTCAAGTCGGACAAAAATCCAGGCGGCCTGCCCATGGACGTGTTCGACGGGTTCCGCGCTGCACTCGCTGCCAACCGTGCCCAGTTCTACAAAGAAGTGCCGACCCCGTTCTACGGCTACAACCGCGAAGGTGCCAAGGTCTCTGAAGGTATCAAGGACAACTGGTGGCGCCAGGGCATGATGGGCGGCGCAAAAGCCCATTACGACTGCATCAAGGCGTTCTCGGAAACCGACTTCACCGAAGACCTGAAAAAGATCACTGTGCCGGTACTGATTCTGCACGGCGATGATGACCAGATCGTTCCAATCGCCGACTCGGCAGAACTGTCCATCAAGCTGGTAAAAAACGGCACGCTGAAAGTCTACAAAGGCTATCCGCACGGCATGTGCACAACCCATCCGGAAGTCATCAACGAAGACTTGCTGGCCTTCATCAAGGGCTAACTAAAAACTGACGGAAAGGCTCTAGATCGCGGGTTTGCGCAGACAGCGCGACAAAAAACCGGCGATCTGGAACTTATTTTCATCTATTACTGGATATTTCCGGAAAACCTGCTATCCAGCCTCAAGCTGAACCGTTTCATGTCGATAGGCTACTAACGTCTACCTTGACAGGCCCCTCGCATGAATCTGAGAAATCTCAATATCGCTCCCCGGTCGCTGCTTTGCTTCGGCTTTTTTGCCGTGCTGATCACCGCCCTGGGTCTTTTTTCATTGGCTCAGTCATCTGGTTTGAAGGAGTCACGGGAGACCTTGCAAGACAACGTCTTACCCACAATTCAGTCGATCGAGCAGATCAAGACTGATCTGGTGACCATCCGCCTGGGCAATACCGGCCTGCGTTCGGCGTCGAACGCTGATGGCGCCAAACGCCAGCTAGAACGTATCAGCCAGGCCCGCAGCAGCCTGCAAGCCGATGTCAACAAGCTGAAAGCGTTGCTGGTCACTGAAGCGGGTAAAACGGCGTTCAGCAACATGGATCGCAACCTGGTGGCCTATCTGGCGGTGCATTCGCGGTTCCTGGATGCAGTTGCACAAAAGCGTGAAGACGTCATCAGTGCAATGACCGCTACCGACGGCGAGATGACCCTGGCAGCGGACCTGCTGAGCAAGGACATCACTGAAGTCTCGCGCCTGGCTAATCTGAAGATGGCCGAATCCGACGCCATTGCCGACTCGACCTATGCCCAGTCCCGCAATGTCACCATTGCCGCGATCGTCATCGCGTTGGCTGCAACCCTGACCTTGGCCGCCTTGTTCACCCGCAGCCTGGTTGCGCCCATCGCCAAAGCCCTGGCAGTCGCCCAGCAAATTGCGGCCAACGACCTGAGCAAACCTATCGAAGTGGACGCCAGGGATGAACCCGGCCGCCTGCTTGAAGCGCTGTCCGTCATGCAGCAAAACCTGCGCCGAACGCTGGGTGAGCTGGGTGATTCGTCAACGCAACTGGCTTCGACCTCTGAAGAGCTGACCGCAGTAACCGAGGACTCCTTGCGCGGCGTGCAGCGTCAGAACGACGAAATCAATCAAGCTGCAACAGCAATCAACCAGATGACCGCAGCCGTGGAAGAAGTCGCGCGCAATGCATCGCTGGCTTCCACTGCTGCACGGGATTCGAGTCAGTCGGCAGAAAATGGCCGTCAGCGTGTCGGCGAAACCGTTAGCGTGATCAACGAGCTGCATGAAGCGGTCGGTGTCACGGCGATCGAAATTGATGGCCTGGCGGTGCAAGTGCAAGGCATCAGCGGTGTACTGGACGTGATTCGCGGTATCGCTGACCAGACCAACCTTCTGGCCCTCAACGCGGCGATTGAAGCGGCGCGGGCTGGTGAAGCCGGTCGTGGCTTTGCGGTGGTAGCTGATGAAGTACGAGCGCTGGCCCACCGTACTCAGCAGTCGACTGCGGAAATCGAAAAGATGATCGCCTCGATCCAGAGCGGCGCCGGCAAGGCCGTCAGCGCCATGGGTCACAGCAGCGAACGCGCACGTGCCAGCCTGGATGTGGCCGAAGCCGCCGGTCAGGCGCTGGTGGAAATCACTGCAGCCATTGTGCAGATCAATGAACGCAACATGAGCATTGCTTCGGCCACTGAAGAGCAGGCGCAAGTTGCCCGTGAAGTCGACCGCAATCTGACCAGCATCCGCGACCTGTCCCTGCAGACATCCGCAGGCGCCAACCAGACCTCGGCCGCCAGCAGCGAGCTGTCACAACTGGCGGTAGGGCTGAATCAATTGGCGCTGCGGTTCAGGATGTAAGAACAACATTCAGGCGCCACGCCTCCTGTAGGAGCGCGCTTGCCCGCGATGGCGTCAGATCAGGCGAAAAATCGTCGTCTGACACACCGTGATCGCGGGCAAGCGCGCTCCTACAGATTTAGCCTGCACCTCAAACCTTCACCCGCCGCTCCACTACTATTTCCGGCAGATCCATACGACGCATGTACAGCCGCAGCGGTTCGCTGATGCGCAGGCGGTCGTCGATGTTTTGCTCCAGCAGCAATTGCAGGCGCTGACGGCTGAGGGTCATCAGCTGGTTCGCGGCGGGTGACCAGACAAACTCGCAGGTCGGGGTGATGGTCTCGTCCTTGACGTCCATGCCGAATGAATCTTCGCTGAAACGCACGATATGACGCCCGGCCTTGTGGTGGTAACCCACAAACCCGGCAAGTTGGTCGGCGGCCTCGCATATAGCGCTTGAGGTGGTTTTCATCAACAGTCCTTTGGCGATTGCAGACCCGCGACGCAATCCAGCGCGGGCCGTGCTCGTGAGCGGTGGTTGGCAATCACAGGGCGCTGCGGAAGATGCCTTCTATTTGCAGTTGGTCAGCAGGACGCGGGTTGGTCAGGCCACAAGCATCTTTCAACGCGTTTGCAGCCAGGATCGGGAAGTCTTCTTCCTTCACGCCCAGCGCCGTCAACCCCGGCGGAATGTCGATGGAAGCGGACAGCGTACGGATCGCGGCAATCGCCGCACGAGCGCCCTCCTCCGCCGACAACCCGCGAGTATCGGCGCCCATGGCGTGCGCGACATCCGTCAA
>Ga0247806_10001069_pt1 | contig 14115 bp, 13 predicted proteins | sample UWRJL059202B1_FD_179935 | JGI IMG/M metagenome (GOLD analysis project Ga0247806, IMG submission 179935) | Plant litter microbial communities from Arlington Agricultural Research Station in Wisconsin, United States - UWRJ-L059-202B-1 | ecosystem: Environmental > Terrestrial > Plant litter >... | reverse complement strand
TACAGGAGGCTATACCACAAAGTTGCGCAAAGGAGGCACAGAGATACACAAAGGCCTTTCTTATTTTATATAAAAACCTATATATATATATATATATATAGTAGAGTAGTAAAAGTACACAAAGGTTTACGCCTGCGGCGTATTGATACTCACTCCTGTTAATCTAAGATGGCAAATTAAAAATCCCAACGGCTTTTAGCCCCGATAGAAGCGGTATCCCGCCGACCAGAGGGAGGCGGATATAGCGTATAGCGGGCGCGGCCTTTGCTGAAATGCGCCTGCAACGGCTGCTCCTTATATATTAGGCCTGCTTCTTTTTACATATAAGTATGCAGATTTAGTATACTACAATAGTGTATATGCTATTTGCCTAACCTTAACAATAGCGGAAATGTTACTTGCTTATTGCTCTGTTGCCATGAAGACTGCAGTTCTGCACGAATAAGGTCGACAGGATTGCTGCCATTTTGCTTTATGTAGTGCTGTACCGCCGACCAGGTTTCTAAATACCCTATTAATTGTTCTAATGTCCAGGTAAAATGGTTGGTAAATTTTTTAGCTTCAATTTCTTTAAACGGAAAAGGGATCGTAGTGTAGTTCTCATCTATATATCTACGTTCGGGATCCCAATAGGAGCCAATGATATCTTTATAGAAGTGGTTAATTATAACATCTGTTTCCGGATTTGTAGAAAACAAGCCGTAACCCATTACTGCAAACAGTCCGTCGGGTTTTAAAATACGCTTCACTTCTGTATAAAAAGCATCGAACTTAAACCAGTGTATAGCCTGCGCCACAGTTATAAGGCCAAACTGGTGGTCTTTAAATCCTGTATCTTCGGCACTCCCCTCCTTATATATAACGTTAGGTGCCTGTGTTGCATTATTAAGTTGCTTTGCGCTAATATCTGTACCATAAACCTGTTTAAAATATGGAGCTAAAGCCGCTGCTACTTGTCCGTTTCCGGTAGCAACATCGAGTGCGGCATCTTTATTAGCCACTAAGTTAACTATACAGGTTATCATTTCTGGCGGATAATATGGCCTGTATTGCGCATAGGCTTTTGCCTGGGTAGAAAAATTGTCTTTCATTTATAATTGCATATACTATAAAGGTACAAAAACACGGTGTGACAATACGTAAACTTAATATCGTAAATCGTGATATTTACTACAAAAGCTTCTATAATTTAATCAGATTACTATCTTTGTCCTATCACAAATATCGACATGAGTACTTTACAATCTATTATAGAACTGGCGTGGAATGACCGCGCACTTTTACAGGACGAAACAACTACAAACGCTATTCGCGAAGTTATAGAACTGCTTGACAACGGCAAACTACGTGTTGCTGAACCCGTTAATGACGGATGGCAGGTTAACGAATGGGTTAAAAAAGCAGTTGTGCTTTATTTTCCTATTCAGAAAATGGAAACTCTTGAGGCGGGTATTTTTGAGTATCATGATAAAATGCTGCTTAAACGAAATTATGCCGAGAAAGGAATTCGTGTGGTACCTAATGCTGTAGCACGCTACGGCGCTTACATATCCAGCGGTGTTATTTTAATGCCAAGTTATGTAAACATAGGCGCTTATGTAGATGAAGGTACTATGGTAGATACCTGGGCTACTGTAGGTAGTTGTGCGCAAATAGGTAAAAATGTGCATCTTAGCGGCGGTGTAGGCATAGGTGGCGTTCTTGAGCCACTACAGGCTGCACCCGTTATTATAGAGGATGGTGCTTTTATAGGATCACGCTGTATTGTTGTAGAGGGTGTGCGCGTAGAGACTGAGGCTGTTCTTGGTGCTAATGTGTGCCTTACCGCGAGCACTAAAATTATTGATGTTACCGGAGACGAACCTGTAGAAATGAAAGGTATCGTGCCCGCACGCAGCGTTGTTATACCGGGCAGCTATACCAAAAAATTTGCAGCAGGAGAATTTCAGGTTCCATGCGCGCTTATAATTGGCAAACGCAAGCCGTCTACCGATTTAAAAACATCGCTTAATAATGCCCTGAGGGAATATGATGTAGCTGTTTAATAATGAACAGTAACCCCACTAAAATATCGGCTCTTGCCATAATTTATAATGAGGAGCATAACATAAGGGAATACCTGCAAAATATGTCGTTTGCCGACGAAATTGTAGTTGTAGACTCTTTTAGTACCGACAGGACTCCCGAAATTATTAAGCAGGAATTTCCGCATGTAAGATTTTACCAGCGGGTGTTTGACGATTTCTCTTCTCAGCGAAATTATACCATTAAACTGGCAACTAATGACTGGGTGGTGTTTTTTGACGCCGATGAGAGGGTATCACAAAAAGGCATAGCCGAAATTTTTAAAAAAATAAACAGCAAGCCCGAAGAGGTTGCTTTTCTTGTTAAGCGTACCTTTTATTATGAAGGCAAACCGCTTATAAATAATAGCTTTAATACAGATAAGACCATTAGGCTTTTTAGGACATCTAAATGCTGGTATTCTAAAAAGCTTGTTCACGAAAAACTTATCATTCAGGGTAAAACAGGTTTGCTTAAAGCGGCCATAGACCATTATTCTTTTAAAAATAAAGAAGAGTTTTTAAGTAAAAGGCTTATGTACTCTAAGCTTAAAGCTAAAGAGGTATTGGATAAAAATATTACCCCAAACTTTTACCACTTTAGTATCCGTCCGCGGTTTCGCTTTTTTAAATATTTTGTTTTAAAACTGGGATTCCTTAACGGAAGGCGCGGATATGAAATTGCAAGCATATTAAGTACCGATGAGTACATGCGCTATGTTTATCTTATAGAGATGCAACAGGCAGAACCTCAGTTACTAAAGCTAAAAATATTGGTCATTCAGGAAAAAATGATTGGCGATGTACTGGTAAGCTCTATAATTTGTAATAATTTAAAGAATATTTATGCTGCATCGAGCATTGAGTACCTTATCTATCCCTTTACACAGCCGGTTGTAGAGAACAATCCTAACATAGATAAAGTTATTTTATTTGATAACAAGTACCGCAGGAATAAGTGGCTGTTCTTAAAATTTCTTTTTGAGACCCGCAGGGAAAAGTACGATATTGTTATAGATGCTTACGGTATATTAGAAAGTAACCTTATAGTCGCCTTCTCCGGGGCTAAGAAAAAAATAGGTTTCTATAAAAGATATACCAGTTTTCTTTATACCCATACGGTTAAGGAATTAAAAACACCTTTAAGCAATGCCGGGCTCGCGCTCGACAATCGACTTCAATTGCTAAAAGTGCTTCAGCCAGATGCCCCCTTAGTAAGCAAGCCTGTTATTTACATGACAGATACAGAGATTGAAAGCGGCCGCGTTGTAGTTGCAGAAAAGGGATTGAACAAAGCATCTAAACTTTATATGATAGGCGTATTGGGCAGCGGTATAAATAAAACATACCCTGCGCCTTACATGGCCCAATTGCTGGACGTGATTGCGCAAAAAGACGTTTGCCTGCTGTTTAATTATGTACCCTCGCAAATAGAACAGGCTACAGAAATTTATAATTTATGCCTGCCACAAACACAGGCTAAAATTAAAATGGATATTATACCGGGCAACATAAGAGAATTTTTATCTATACTTTACCATTGCGATGCTCTTATTAGTAACGAGGGTGGCGCTGTTAATATGGCTAAAGCTATTAATATACCTACATTTACTATTTTTTCTACGTGGATTAATAAAGACGCCTGGAACTCGTTTGACGATGGTGTAAAAACAGTATCGGTACACTTAAATGATTACAAACCGGAATTGTATGGAGGTAATTCGCCAAAAGAAATGAAAAAAGAGGCATTAAGGTTATACAAAGATTTTACACCCAACCTTATTTTGCCTGCACTTAAAAAATATACAGACCTTAATTAGAATCTATACCTGTGGTGGTGTGCACTACTTTATTTTTTTTTGTATACTCCCTTATATCGTTATTTTTCTTCCACATTTCGGGGTTAACGTAGCCGCGGGCATGGTCTAAATGTACACAAATGGCACTGTACCTTATTTGTTTAGATTTAAGGCCTTTATTAAACAGCCTCTCGCCCATTTCGCGGTCTTCGCCACCATATTGCATTTCCTGGTTAAAACCATTTACAGCAATAAGTTCTGCTTTGTAGGCAGATGCATTGTGGCCGTTCCAGCTTGCTTTTGTGGGTGTTAACAGGTTGAGCAAATTCTCAACAATACCATTTGCAGAGAGCTTTAATGTACCCGATTTTAAACCTCTTTCTTTAAGCCAGGCAACATTAAAACAGTTTTGGGCAGCGATATCATTTTTGGTAATAGCGGTACTAATATACATAGGTAATTTAAAATACCCACCCGATAAAAAGTAACCCTGTTCCCTTTTTTTAAGATGTGTTGCCACAAAATCTTTGCGCGGTATACAGTCGCCATCGGTAAAAATAAGATAGTCGGCAGAAGATGCTACAATAGCTTTGTTTAAAATTTGTGTTTTCTGGAAACCATTATCCTCCTGCCATACGTGTACCAGCGGCATTTTAATTTCGCCTCTTAGCCTGTCAATAAGCTCTTTTGTTTTAGGCCCAGATCCGTCATCAGCAATAATGATCTCGAAATCACTTTCGGTCTGTACGCTAAAACCCCAGATAACTTTTCCAAGCCACTCTTCGGCATTATAGGTACTCATTATAACAGATGCTTTCATGTATAAACTTTTATGGGAATTTATGCTTTCTTAAATTTGAACTTCTTTTTTAAAGCCCGTTTTCTCCAGAATTTTCTCTGAAATTCAGATGTTTTGCACCAAAGGGTTTCAAATATCTCCTCTTCGGGCTTATTGTAGTATTTTGCATACTCATTACTCATTACAACAACCATTTCCTGTTTTGGTGTAAGCCTTTTAAGGTTTTCCATACGTAGGTTAAAATCCATGTTGTCATGAAAATTCATACGGTTAAGGTCTACCAGGTAAAAATTATACTTTCCATCGGCCACTTTTTTAATCAGGGTATTACCCGGAGAATGGTCTGTAAACTCTACACCTTTTTCATGTAGTAAAAAACAAAAATTGGTAAACTGTCTTAGTATATTTTCGTGGTCCGGAAAGTCGGGAATTTCTACAAGTTCCCTAAAGGTAAGATCTACATAGAGGTGTTCGCTAATGTAGTAACTATCTGTTAGTCCTAAAAAATCATGATTTTCAAACCACGCATAAGGCTGTGGTGTACCTATCCCCTTTTCCTGTAGCTTAATAGCATACTCGTAAGAGCGTTTAGCTTTAGATTTTCTTATGTATTTGTATATAAACTTATTAAGTGCATTAGGCACTTTAAACGATTTTACAATTACCGTATTACCCTCTACATCAAATTCTTTTATAATATTCCGGGTACCAATAACAAAATCTTTTCCCTGATTTTTAAAATTATCAATGACTAAAATTAGGCTTTTTGTAAGGTTTTTAAAATCCTGATGAATCCGGAACTGCATAAAAATAATTTCAACAAAAATAAGTATTACTGGGCAGTGAATCTAAATTAAATGATATTTTTACGAAAAAAAATTATGAAATCTGTTTTTCTGGAATCGCATAATATGAAAAACCGGGCCGGTGGCCTTGGCACTTTTAATTATGAACTTATTAAGGCTATTGCCGGGAAACCGCTAACAGATCTTGACATTTACCTAAACCTTAAAAAACCCGAACAGGCACAGAAAGAATTTAATGATATATTTAAATATAAAAAATACAGCAGCCTGCAACGCCATGCTTTTTTCAGGATTCGCCAAAAATTTGACGTTTGGCACAGCCTGAACCAAAATACTAAAGTAGAGCCACTGCATGCCCCTAAAAAATACATCCTGACCATACATGATGTAAATTTTATGGAAGAGAATAATGAGATTGAAGCCGAAACCAACATTAAAATATTTAAAGAGAAATTAAAGCGTGCCGATGTTATTACGTATATCTCTGAATTTGCAAAGGAGCAGGCACATAACTATTTCCAGATTCCGCATGTAGAACAGACGGTAATTTACAATGGCAACCCTATTTCTACCCTTGTAAATTTTAACAGCTATAATGCCGGCATACCTACAAATACACCTTTTTTTTACAGCATAGGTGATTTTGTAGAGCGTAAAAATTTTCTTGCCCTTGTAAAAATGATCGAGATAACCAATGGTTATAACCTTGTTATTTCTGGTAGTAACGATAAAGCCTACGGACAAAAAATAAAAGAATACATTAAGCTTAAAAATTTAGAAAACAGGGTTTTTCTTACCGGAAAGGTAAGCGAAGAAGGCAAACAGTATTTTTTAGCAAACTGTGCTGCTTTCCTTTTCCCATCTATTCGCGAGGGCTTTGGCCTGCCGCCTGTAGAAGCTATGCGTTTTGGTAAACCTGTATTTTTAAGCACGCTTACCTCTTTACCGGAAATAGGCGGAGATGCTGCTTTTTACTGGGACAATTTTGACCCGGACTATATGAGGGATTTTGTTTTACAAAAATTAGGCGAATTTGAGCAGCGCCCTGATATGTACCTCGATAAAATAAAAACCCGCGCCGATTTTTTTAGCTGGGATAAAGCTGCTGAAGAGTACATTTCGCTTTACAGGCTGTAATAATACAAAAAAGCCGCTTTCTAAATCAGGAAGCGGCTCTTTTGTATTTAATATTGTCTAAAAATACTTCTCGTAATCGTGGTTGTTTTTTTTAGTTAGAAATTTAAACCATTGCCCAAAATTCTTTTTCCAAAGGAAAAAAGGTGTGATTTCCATCTCCTTAGTTTCGGCAAAATGGCGTTTAATGTCCTCCATCTCTTTTACAGGAACATAGCCTAAATCTTTCCACTGGGTACCATTAAGGTAAAATACATCTTTTATTTCGTGGTAATTATCTTTATTGGCCCTCTTCCATTTATCCATAAACTCGGGGTTTACCTCATCTCTGTGGCCCCAGTTATTAATCTTATTTTCAAGATCTTTCTCAGACCTTGACAGCGATTCGTGAAACGTAAAACCATCTAAATATATAATTCTTTCTCGTGTTTGCCTTGCCTGCTTATAATTAGGGTAATTTGTTGCATAAAGTGCTTTGCAGCTATTCTTTACATACAAAATACCATCATCTACATACTTATATATATCTATATGAAAGCCCGATAGTTGCACTGGTGTTTTCTCCGGATTATCTAAAAAGGAATCATGCTGGCGCATTTGTTTTACAAAACTGCCAAAATCTACAAAATACTCGTCGCTGTCTATTTGTACAAGCCAGTTGCCTATGCCCATTTTAAGCGATAGCATGTGGCGCTCCCTTGTATCATTTTGTATAGGTGTTAAGGCAGGTACATAAAAATTGTCTTTATATATCTCTATCTTATTATCTACGTCAAATTCTTTAAGCCATTCAAAAAAAGCAGGGTCTACTTCAAATTTATTGCCAGACCATGTTAAAAAGTTTTCGTCCTGAGCTATAAAGATCCTGTCGGCATGTTTATATACCGGAGGTATAGACAGCCGCAGTTTATCAAAATCATAAGAAAGCAAAAAACCTACATGGATTTTTTTCATAGGGGTGCAATTTTGTCAGCAAAGTTAGCATAAATAATTTGCGGTCAAAGACTTTTATAATTACAGTATTACTAAGCTGCTATTTCTTTAGCTTAGGGATAAACAGTAATATAACTGAGATAAAATTCTTTAAAATTCTCCAGGCAAAAGGATATTTCTGGATATGGAAAACTTGCTGAACCCGTTTTGAGGTAAGCAATGATATATCTGTATAATCATCTTCAAAAGCAGGAAAATATCTTTTAATACTATCTCTCTTTTCACGATCAAGCAATTCTGATTGTGTAGATGATATGCCTGTAAAGTCGTAAATAGATATGGTTTGGTTCAGGTATTTGTAGGGCACATTTTGCAGGCAGATAGCATAGGCAAAAAACTCCCAGTCGGAAGCTATCTTATAATTTTCATTATAGTAAAATACTTCGTTAAACAACGCCTTTTTTATAAAAGAAGACTGGTGGTTTAACGAACTCGAATAAAAAAACGAAAAGTTGAGCTTTTCAGGATAGGTCTTTAACCTTTCTGAAGATGGGCTTTTTTTAATATTATTACCATAATAAATGGCATAATCAGAGGTTATTAACGAGGCTGCATTTTGTAATACATTAGCATTAAAGAACACATCGCCAGAATTCATAAATATAACAAACTCCCCTTTTGCCGCCCTGATGCCTTTATTCATGGCATTATAAACGCCGGTATCTTTCTCGCTTAACCAATAGAATATTTTATCCCGATGCTTATCTATAACTTCTTTACTGCCATCTGTACTGCCACCATCAATAACTACAAAATCAAAACCGGTATAGGTTTGCGATAGAACACTTTTTATAGTCTTCTCTAAACCTGTTGCGTTGTTATAATTAACGGTAATTATCGAAAATTTCATTTATAAACTATTTTATAGCGGTACATTATTTATTGGGCCCGCCGCTTCCTTATATATTGCATAGCACTCATTTGCTGCCTCTTTCCAGGTAAATTTCTGTACTTGTTGCAACCCTCTTGCACTATACTCTTTCCTTACACTTTCGTTATAAACAACATATTCTATCTTGTTCTTTAAGTCGTCTTTATTACCAAGCTCATAATAAATGCCTGCTTCTCCGGCTACTTCAGGAAACGAACTGTTATTTGTTAAAACTATTGGGCAACCGCAAGCCATAGCCTCTAAAACAGGTATACCAAACCCCTCATAAGCCGACGGAAAGACAAAACACTTTGCATTTTTATAAAACTGGCCCAGCTCATTTTCATCAAAATTTTTCTGGATAACACGACCGCTAAGGTTATATTTAGCAAGCAGCTCTAATTCTCTTTTTGTAAACTTACCACCACCGGCACACAATAATTGCAGGGTTTCATCTGCTGTAAACAAACCGGTAACTGATTCGACTAAGAAGTCAAAATTCTTGTAGTTGTTACGCACTCCAACAAATAAAATATAGTTTTCGGGTAAATCTACCTTTTTATCCGCATCTACCGCAATAGAACTTCCATGATATACTACTTCAATTTTTGAAGCTTCAATTTCAGGGTACATTCTTATAATATCTTTTTTAGTATTGTGCGATACAGCTATAATTTTAGCAGCATTTTGCATGAGCAGCAACTTATTAGCCGCTATTTCCTGAGCATCGTTAAAGTACTTCGGAAAAAGCTCATGAATCATATCATAAATGGTTAGCACATAAGGCCTACCGTTTGTGTATTCTAAAAAATAAGTATCATAATAAGTAGGTATAAAAACATCATAACACTGCTTTTTAAGCGCGGCTACTGCTTTCTTCTTACTCTTTTTTTTCACCATCTTCCGGGTACTTATACCCAGTTTAGACATTAAATTAATTGCTCCAGAATATTTTTTGTGATCCTTTTTGTAAAGGCTGCTTACTTTTAAATACTCATTATTAGAAAAAAATATGGGAATCTCTATTTCTACATCGTTCTTTTTCTCTAATTCAGAAAATACCTCCGTGTAGTACCTTGAAACCCCTCCATAAACCTGAGAGTTATATATTTGAGGATCTACGAGAATCTTCATTTAGTATACATTTTATTCAACACCTCATCAACATATGCATTAGAAGAAGCTTTGTAAGCCAGGACATCTAAAAAGTAGAAGGTTGAGTGCAAATTATTTATTTGGGAACGTTTTATATATTGGTTAAATTCATGAATTTCCTGTATAGATGTAACCTTTTTAAAAAACGTACCAAAGTTATCAAACAGGGCAAAATCAGTATAGCCTAACTTGTTAATATCGTGCAATGCTTCTTTATATTTATTAATAATATCATCCCTGCCCTCAATATCCCTCTCGCGGTTATTAAGAAAGGTTTGCATCTCAAAAAATATAAATTCGGGAACATTAGTCTCATTTTTAGCATATTCTGAAAACGACTTTAGGATATCCCAGTCAAAACCATCGGTATCGATTTTTAAAATATCAAAGGTTTTCTTTTTCTCCACCGGTATAAGGCCGATCAATTGCGAAAATGATAGAGAGTTAATAGCAGCACCATCTTCAGCTTTCTCAATAGACCCGGTAGAAAGGCTGTCACTTTTTTTAACCACAAAATTTCCTGTCTGGGTAGTAACAAATTTATTTACACCTAAAAACCTTTCAGACAATCCATTTATTTTTATATTGTGTACGCACTCATTAAAAAATAATTCATCGGGTTCTACGCCTACAATAAACGCATTGTCATTTTGGGCAAATATTGCTATACTGGTATCGCCTATATTAGCCCCAATATCTATTATAAGCCCCTTAAAACCTGAACACAGTAATGGAAGAAAACGGTCGTATAGCGGATATTTAACCATATACTTATCAAGCACATGGTGTTTACTTAATGAAAGATTATACTTCCCAAAATAATAATCCCTCTTTGTCTTCGCATTCATTTTGAGAAATAAATTCTTTATCTTCATATAAATCCTTACTGTATTACTAAATCGTTCAAATTATGACAATTTATGTTTTTTTCCTTAAACAGGGGTACTGCCCGGGTGGCAAATATAGAAAATTATGTTTCAGCACGGCTCTAAACTCTGTTTAATACCTAACCAATACAAAAAGGTGCTTTTTTTCTTTAATCTGTATTTAGTACTTTTATGCCATGATAAAATTTCTCGACCTTTTACAAGTAAACCTTGCCCACCAGCAGGAAATAGAAGAGCGCCTGCTTACAACATTTCGTAGCGGCTGGTACCTTTTAGGCAATGAGGTAAAAGGTTTTGAGCAAAAGCTTGCCAAATACACTGGGGTAAAGCATGCTATTGGGGTGGCAAACGGCCTCGATGCCCTGCGCCTTATACTTAAAGCCTATATAGAACTTGATATAATGCACGCAGGCGACGAAGTTATTGTTCCCGCTAACACCTATATAGCAAGCATATTAGCCATTACAGATAATAAGCTTACCCCTGTTTTTGTTGAACCTGATATTGAAACGTACAACATAGACCTCAACAAAATTGAACAGGCTATTACCCAAAAAACAAAAGCCATAATGATTGTACACCTATACGGTCAGGCAGTATTTTCAGATGGGTTAAAAGCACTGGCACAAACACACAACCTTAAGATTATAGAAGATAATGCACAGGCCATCGGTGCCCAATATAACGGTATTAAAACCGGTAATCTGGGCGATGCTGCCGGTTTTAGCTTTTACCCCGGTAAAAACCTGGGTGCAATAGGCGATGGCGGCGCTGTTACTACAAACGATGATACTTTAGCACAAACCATACGCGCCCTGGCAAATTATGGCAGCGAAGAAAAATATGTAAATAAATATAAGGGGCTAAATTCAAGGCTCGATGAAATTCAGGCAGCGGTACTGGATGTTAAACTAAAATATCTTGATGCCGATAATAACCGACGCCGCGAAATCGCAAAGTATTACATAGACAACATTAACCATCCTGATATTATTGTACCGCAATGGCCAGCAGATGAAAAGGCCCATGTGTGGCACCTCTTTGTTATACGTACTAAAGAACGCATGAGGCTGCAGCAATATTTGGCATGGAATGATATCCAGACGCTGATACACTACCCCACCCCGCCCACTAAACAGGAGGCCTACGGCGAACACAACCACCTAACATTTGCCATTACAGAACAAATTCATGAGGAGGTTTTAAGCCTGCCGATAAGTCCGGTGCTGACTGATGAGGAAGTACAGCAAATAGTAGATGCCATTAACAGCTATAAATAAGCTCTTAAATATACAGGACAATTACTATTTTTTATAATGGACATTTACCTATTGAAATTAAATTACTACAAGGTGTATTTCCAAACATGAAATTTATTAGAATGACGTAAATTTACACCCAGTTTACTGCAAAAAAAATTACCATGAGCACACCCGATGTAAATACAGAGGTACACAATGCCTACGAAATAATAAAGAACGGCGGCATAATACTGTACCCTACAGATACCGTTTGGGGTATTGGCTGCGACGCTACTAACCCAGAGGCTGTAGCAAAAATATATGCCCTGAAAAAGCGCGAAGAAAGCAAGAGCATGATCGTGCTTATGAACAGCGACCGCATGCTGTATAATGTTTTTAAGGAAGTGCCCGATGTTGCCTTCCAGATCATGGACCTTTCTGAAAGGCCTACTACCATGATACTGGACAATCCGCGCAATGTGGCACCAAACCTTATTGCCGCAGATAAAACCCTGGGCATACGCATTACTAAAGAGCCATTTTGCTTTAAGCTTATGGAACGCATGAAAAAACCCATGGTTTCTACATCGGCAAACATAAGCGGGCTGCCCACCCCTAATTCTTTTAAACAAATTGACCATCATATTTTGGATGGCGTAGACTATATTGTAAATTTGCACCACGATAAAATTGCCCCAAGGCCATCTACCATCATAAAACTTGGTAATGACATGCAGGTAAAAGTGATACGACCTTAATGGAAAACAAAACTTCATACAAAGAAGCCCTACACAACCGCATTTTTGAAATTACTATGCAGGCCGCTGCACAACTTAACGTAGACAGTTATGTTATAGGCGGGTTTGTACGGGACTTTTTGCTACAGCGTGATTTTAAAAAAGATATAGATATTGTGGCAGTAGGCAGCGGTATAGAGTTGGCACAAAAAGTATCAGCACTATTACCGCACAAGCCTAAAGTGCAGGTTTTTAAAACCTACGGCACTGCCATGCTGCGTTTTGACGATATTGATATTGAATTTGTAGGCGCCCGAAAAGAATCTTACAATAAAGACAGCCGCAACCCGCTTGTAGAGACTGGCACACTGGAAGACGACCAAAATCGCCGCGACTTTACCATAAATGCTTTGGCACTATCATTATCTGAAAGTAATTTTGGCGAACTGGTAGACCCTTTTAATGGCATTGAAGACCTTAAAAATAAAATTATACGAACACCGCTAAACCCGGATATTACCTATAGTGATGACCCGTTGCGGATGATGCGTGCCATACGCTTTGCTACTCAGCTGGGTTTTACCATTGAGGAAGAATCGCTTAAGGCCATAGAACGCAACAAAGAACGTATAAAAATTATTACCGGCGAGCGCATTGTAGACGAGCTTAACAAGATACTGGCAACACCGGTACCATCTGTTGGGTTTAAACTGCTGCATCAAACCGGGCTATTGCATATTATACTACCCGAACTTACCGACCTGCAAGGGGTTGAAGAGGTTGAAGGGCAAACGCATAAGGATAACTTTTTCCACACACTGGAGGTTGTAGATAATATCTCACTTAATACAGATGACGTTTGGTTGCGCTGGGCTGCGTTGCTGCACGACATAGGCAAAGCACCTACCAAGAAATTCAGCAAAAAAGTGGGTTGGACGTTTCATGGGCACGAGTTTGTGGGAGGTAAAATGGTAAAGAAACTGTTTGAACGACTGCACATGCCGCTTAACCATAAGATGAAATTCGTATCTAAAATGGTAATGCTTAGCTCCCGCCCTATTGTACTGGCGCAGGACATCGTTACCGATAGTGCTGTGCGCCGACTAGTGTTTGACTCTGGTGAAGATGTAGAGAGCCTCATGACATTGTGCGAAGCAGATATTACCACCAAGAACCCTAACAAGTTTAAAAAATACCATAATAACTTTAAGATAGTCCGCCAAAAGATCGTAGAAGTAGAAGAACGCGACCACGTTCGTAACTTTCAGCCGCCTATTACCGGTGAGGAGATCATGGAGATATTCAACATTAAACCGGGTAAAGAGATTGGCATCCTTAAGGAAGCCATTAAAGAGGCTATACTGGAAGGCGAAATACATAACGACTATCAGGCCGCTTATGATTTTATGATGGAGCGGGCGAAGAAGTTGGGGTTAGAGATAGTTGCAAAGTAGCAGAGTAACTAAGTGGCATAGTCGCTGAGTGACAAAGTTTAAATTGATAACATAAATGAAAACTTTCCGGGATCTTTTAATTTGGCAAAAGGCAATGTCGTTAGTAACAAAATGCTACAAAACAACTAAACAATTACCCAAAGAAGAACTGTTTGGATTAACATCTCAGGTTAGAA